>Ga0209979_1000109_pt1 | contig 138563 bp, 114 predicted proteins | sample AnhtaG_FD_183114 | JGI IMG/M metagenome (GOLD analysis project Ga0209979, IMG submission 183114) | Deep subsurface microbial communities from Anholt, Denmark to uncover new lineages of life (NeLLi) - Anholt_01485 metaG (SPAdes) (version 2) | ecosystem: Environmental > Aquatic > Marine >...
CAATGCCATCCGCCCTATGGGGGCTCTTGTTTCGACTTTTATTGTCGCCACATTGTTTGTCCCGCTCATGTTCCTCCTGGGAGGGCGCGACAACCTGGAGAGAAGTCTGTCAGTCGCCTGAGGCTATGAGCACATGCTGCCGACTCGACCACAACCGTTTTGCCAAAATAGGGCTTTTCGGCTGGATTTCTAGCCGACCTGCAACATCGGATCACCAACGCCGTCTCCGAAGGGTTCAACAACAAAATCAAACTCCTCAAACGAAGGAGCTATGGGTTCCACGGCCATGAATATCTCCTCTTTGAGACACTGAGCGCAACCGGTGCCCTACCACCCATTGAGGCCCTTACCCACAACTTTCGAGAATGAACCTCATTTTCCCGGACACCACTTTTTGCGTGGACTGCTGCCAGCGGGGACCACGAATCTGGGCGGAATTCTCAACCAAGACACCCCATCTGCAATAATTGGCAATGAAAAAGGGTTGCCGAGCGAAAAACAAAATGCTAACAATGGACGCTCAAATCGGCCACCTGGATAGGCGGCTGTCCGCACCCAGTGACAGGGAGGGGTACCCTTGGCCAGCACGCGAATTCTCGTCGAAGGCTTCCAGGATCGCGTCACCATAATCAGCGGCAAGATCCTTTTTGAATTCTTTCCTGGGAGAGGTTTCCACACGATCACTCTCGGTGACCAGGCGCATGTTTTTGACCATGCCCTCGTTGCTTTCCGGAGTGGAAAGCGCCTGATTGACTGCGCGTCCTACCGTGAAGTCAGATGGAGAGTTGTGGACCTCTCGGACAGCCTCGGGGAAGGGAAAGCCTTTGTGGCCTTCTTCAGCGGCAAGCCAGAACTACCGGCCCTGACCGCGGACTTTTCCTTCTACGAGGGAAGGGATATTGTGGCCGTCGGTCTTCAGGTTGACAACACGAGTGGACATCCCCTGGTCCTTGACGAGCTTAACCCGATTTGTTGCCGGGAGAGAGGCGGGAGATTGACTTTCGGGGAGGCGGCAGCGTGCAAAGTACTGCGGGGCAACTGGGCGAGTCTCGATCACGAGCCTCACCTTTATTCTCTTGGCCCCGGCGTGAGCGTGGACGCTCCGAATTCACTGCTCCTCTACGACAGCAAAGGTGGGGCTGCTCTGGCGTGTGGTATCTTCGAGCCCGCCAGATGTCTGACATCGTTCCATATTTCGCACCAACCCGGCGACGATGGCGCCGCCACATTCTACGCTCGACAGAGACCAGTGGTCGCTGGCACTGCTGCCGACGAGACGACAGGCATCAGCCTTCAGGATGGCCAGAGCTTTTCCTCGGGAAGGATCGCGTTGGTTTTCGATGAGGACCCCCACGCGGCGTTGGAGAGCTATGCGGAAAGCGTCAGCAAAGTTAACAACATTGCCAGGCTTGAACGTATCCCCTGCGGCTGGGCTTCGCGATCCCATTATGCAGAAAAAGTAAACGAGGAGCAGGTGCTGTCCCATGCGGAGTTCATCGCGGGGGAACTCAAGCGGTATGGTTTCAAAGACATCCTGATTGACGCTGGCTGGCAGGCGTCGGGGCATTTCTCTGGCGGGCCCTGGAAACCGGGCGAGTCGTTTCCCAACGGGATGAAAGCAGTTGCGGACCAAGTTCACAGCGAGGGGCTGAACATCGGACTATGGATGCGGCCTCTCGATTTTGAATCCACACGTCTCGATCCCAGCGGTGAGTTTGCAAGAAGCTTTCTGCAAAGGGAGGCGGCGAAAATCTCGGGTTCGTGGGGCTTCGATTTCATCAAGATTGATTTCGTGGACTGGGATGCGTTCCAAAGGGAAGATCGCTTTTTGCCGGAGGACGACTCCTCGACGATAAACCAGGCTGTTCGATCGGCTGTGGAGGCGATGAGGAATGGGCTTCGCGGCGGGGCGTTTCTGCTCGGCTTGGACGCGGCATCGCCGGCATCGCTCGGGCTGATCGAGGCAGCGGGAATTGTTCGCGACGTGGACGCCACGCGGTGGCAAACCGTCAGGAACTCGGCGCTGAAGGCGGCCGCACTCCGCTATCATCTCAACGCCGCCCTCTGGGCGAATGACCCTGGATACCTGGTGATCGGCAAACCCGCGACGCTGAGCCAATCCAGAGCCTGGGCCTCGCTTATCGCCCTTTCGGGGGGCTGCGTGTTCACGGGGGACTCCCTCTTTGCCCTGAGCGAGAAGAAAAGGTCCATCATCAGAAAGATCATCCCCCCTTACGGGAAAGCCGCGCGGCCCATGGACCTCTTAGAAAAGGAGAGTCCACAGATTTGGGTCCTGGAGATTGAGAAGCCGTTCGGGAAGTGGCACATCGTGGGGCTGTTCAACTGGGATCCGACGCCGAAGGAGATCGGGGAAAGTTACAGCCAGGCGATCCAGTCGAACGTCACAATCCTCAGAGAGAACGACAAGAACGAGGGGATCGAGCGCCCGCAGACGGTGCACAGGAAGATCGCCCCCGACAACCGCCTGATCAAGAGGGAGAACAAACGAATCGCCTCCATCCTCAAACGGTCGGGCATAGCCAAGGCCAGGTTGATGCCTCTCCAATTGGTGAAGAAGATGAGGAAGTCTCCTCGGTTCAGAAACCTGAAGGTCTCGTTCCGGAAACTGCGGTTGGATGGCTCCGGTTCTTACCTCGTCTACGACTTCTGGCCGGACGCCTTTCTCGGGGAACACCGCAGTTCGTTGACGACTCTGGTCAAGCTGGCTGGCTGTCGCATTCTGGCCTTTCATCCGAGCCTTGGTCACCCGCAGCTCCTTTCCACCAACCGGCACGTGACCCAGGGTGGGCTCGAGCTCAAGGACCTGCGATGGGATGAGAGCGCCTGTGAGCTCAGGGGCAAATCGGAGTTGGTTGCGGAGGACGATTACTGCGTGACGCTGCACGTTCCCAGGGACTACAAGTTCCTGAAGATGAGCGCGGACTGCGCGGAATTCCGAGCGGACACGCGCCCCACCCATCTGGTCCGACTCTGGTTCAGGCATCCCAGAGACAAGACCATCATCTGGCACGCCAAATTCGAAAAGGTCGGCTAATCCCGGGGAGCCAGGAGGCTTAGGGAGAACACAACTATGACACACCATTTCATTGTCCTGGGATTGAGCGCTCTTACCCTGGTTGGCGGTAGCCTTCTTCAAGTCGAAAACGATGCGGTTTTGCTGGGAGATACAAGTATGCCTTCCGTGTGCTGGTTGCGCCACACGCCTTCCGAAGGCTGCCCCGGCTGCGGGCTTACCCGCAGTGCCGTTGCTTTTTGTCATTTCCGGTGGCGATTGTCTTTCTCCCTCCACCCCGCCGGATGGCTTGTGGTCGTGCTTGCTCTGCTGCAGTTTCCTTACCGCTTGACTTGCATGGTGGCGGGAAAGCGGGGACGTACTTGGGCGTCGGCGGGAGCAATGGGTCGTTTTGCGCTGTTTATGGTGTTGGCGCTGGCACTGGCAAGGTGGGTGGGGCGAATCGTCCGTTAATCAGTAGTGCAGGAAAGTCTCATGGATGAACTTGTCATCAGACTTATCATCATGGTTGTCTTCGGTGCCATCACGGCGGCTATTGCCGACTCCAAAGGCCGAAGCGCTGTCGGCTGGTTTTTCGTGGGATTTCTCTTTCCCTGTATCGGACTCATTATCGCTATCGCTATGTCAAATCTGAAGGAACAGGAAGCGCAGCGGCAACAGATGATGGACGAACAGAGAAGACTTCGGGAGCAGCTCAGGCAGGAGCGTATCAAAAGTGGGGCCATCCATACGGGGATGGATAAACGCATAGACTTGCACGACGAGGCCCTTGGCATGAACACCCGCCAAATCGGCCCGACTGAGACCGAACTTGCCCAGCTGGGGTCCAGCGACGTGGCTGAATCAATATCCCCAGATCTCGCTTCCTTCAAGGAATGTAAATGGTTAGTGAAGCTCGGCAGACACAGCGGCGGGCATCTTTCGTTCGATAGGCTAAACCAGGTCTATCGAATGGGCGATGTTGATGAAAACACTTTCGTCAGATGGACTGGCATGCAGGAATGGTTTCGTATTATTGAAATCCCGGGTCTTTTGGAACAACTGAGGTCCGATGACGAAGTATGAACATTCCAGGGTTGGCACGGCGGTGCTCGATGGTCTCATCGAAGGTCCTCTACCGCCGTTTGAAAATGGCGAGGATCGCTTGCGCCAGTGGCGGGATTTTGCACGTGCGGATGGCCTTCTGTTCCACCTTTCCGTAGACGGGCCCCGGTTCAGCCTGTTGCCGGATTCAAAGCCTCTGCCCTTGGCCGAGTACGATGACCTGCAGGACAGGATTCGCCGGGCGATGGAGCAACTGCTCCAGCTCTTTCCCGAAGATCTTCGCACCCAGGTTTTCTCGACTGTCCGCAGCGTTGAGTACCGGAGGCATACGCAGCGGCAATCGCTCTATCTCGTGACTTCCAGAGGAATCCGGGCTGAGGATCGGGAGGTCGCTTGGAAGGAGCAGGAACCCCCGGTCTCTGCGCCAAAGCGACTCCTCCCGCTTTTCATCGCCACAGGCCTTGTTCTGCTCGCAGTGGTGGTCTCCGCATTCGTGGTGGACTATCCTGCCCTGTGGAGGAAGTTCCGCGCTCGCTACGCCGGGATAGACGCCAAGCGCATCAAGGTTGACGGGGCCGCTGTGAGCCGATATGTTGTGATCAAGAAGTTGGGAGCGGACAAAACGAGGACCCACCTGGAACTCGAAATCCGGCGTGGTGCGGCTTTCCCGTCGGACCTCGACGCCTACAGAGCGGAAGAGAAGCGGATCCTGGAGAAAGGCGAAATCAAAGACCTTTTGGCGCTGCACAGGATGGTCGTTGACGGCAGCTTGCGGGCTCAGTACCTGGACGAGAGGGGAAAGGCGATCGTTGAAAGAGAGGTGAGCATCCGGGGACTCCTCGAAAGCAAGGCGGTTCGGGTTCGACTCCCCATGAAAGATTACCCGGATACGTCCCGGCTGCGGTTCGACTATTAGCAGCGTGCAGGATGAACCCTGGCCTCCGTACGCGCGCCACTGACCTGGTCCGCCTCTGGTTTAAGCACCCCAGAGACAAAACCATCTCCTGGCGCGCGAAATTCGAGAAGGTTCACTAATCCGCCGGGCTTAGCTGCGTGGCCTGTCTTTTGGGACGTATTGGGTTCACGGTGAACCCTATCCTGCTCTGGAGTTTCTTGTCCCCTCTCACAGTACACGGGAAAATCTGAGATGCGTCGAGGTAGCGGCTTCAGGCTCAAGCCTCCAAACCGGTCGGGAGGCAGGTGCTATCATTCCGGGCGGAAGTCAGCGACAATCTGGCAGGAGGGAGTAACAAGCTGTCGCAGGCCATGGCCGCCAGGTAAGTCCAGTTACATGGCATATTAGACAGATGCTGGATTGTATGTGGCAATCGTGCGGGGAGTTGGGAAGAAAGCGGGTGTGCGCAATCGCAGATTTCGTTTTCTGGAGTAAGACGCTTCTCTTTTCATTCAAGAAACATCGGTTCTCATGCGCACGGTGCCCCGGTTTTGGCGCCGCTTTCGCAACTGATACTTCGAGTTTTCGTGGCGCGAGTCCCCCCGTATTTCTTCCCCCAGCGGTAGTACGTGTGCTCCGAAATGCCGATCTCCCCAAGGGCCTGCGTCGCCGTCATGCCCTTGCTCATCAGCGCCTCCGCTTCCCGCAACTTGCCGATAAGCTGCCCAGGAGAATCCCCTCTGTTAGCCATTTCTACCTTGCCCCTTCCCTTCACTATCCCGGCCAGATTCTGACTCAGAACCTGGCCCAGTTTTGGGGGGCAAGGTCAGCGTCCTTCTCAAGGTATTCTTTCTTAGAGAGGCTCGGACTCCCCGATCGTGCAGTTCACTCTTGCGAAGTCAGAATGATCTTTAACCGCACGGGAAGTCCCTTGTCCGGAGCCACCCGGAGATTCTTGACGACGTAGGGTAAGGCAAGTTCCTCGGGACGGGGCTGTTTCTGATCGGTTTTTATCTTTGAAAGAACGGTCTTTCCGGCGTAGAGAGTCAACTGCTGCGGAAAAGAAACATTTTCAATCTTGCCCGATGCATGCAATTCAAGGGTGACACAGGAACTATTGTGGATTTGGATGTTTATCTCACCCTGCTTAACGTGGTAACCAAGGGTTTGAACCGATCCTTCAAAGATGGGCTTCAGATACTTTTCCCTGCCTAAAAGGGAATTCCCGTTGTAGACGGCCGTTCGACCCGCAAACAGAGCTTCCTTCAATGCTTTCTCCGTTTTCTCGGTCGCGAATACGAGAGTCATGGGCCTGTGCTCGCCATTTTGAAAATCCCATGCCATGTGGATCGGGCTGTGAACATCTGAACTTCCCAGCATCGTTATGTTCTTCTCCAGACACCATTGAAAGGCTTTGGGATAGTAATCGTGATCGTTGACAATCTCCATGCCGCGTACCCAGCCGTTGTTGAACAGCTCTGTGTGCTCGGGATACCAGATCGGTATCGTCCCGGGCTGGCGCCATCCGGGGTGATTCCAGAAGATGAAGGCTCCCTGATCCAGCGCGGCCTTGATCGCCTCTTTGTAGTCCTTTTTGTCAAGTGCGTTTGCATCCTGAAGAAAAATGGCATTGAAATGCCCGGGCGGCATATCTCGCGTAAGCTCAGCGCCCTTTATCAGCAGAATCTGTCGCTCAGCGGCGCTGTCCTTAGCCAATTCAAACGAGCGGTTGAAGTTGTCCGTTTTTATGTCGTCCTTATGAGGTAGGTACTCGATGTGATCCGTTATGGCAATGGCATCGAGACCTTCCATCCAGGCTTCCTCTGGACGAATCGTGGGCCAGACCTTTCCATCCGAGAATACGGTGTGCATGTGAAAATCACATGCCAGTATCACATAACCGGGAATGTCCGGAATCCCGATTTCGGTTCTGACGTTCGTCTGACAGAAACCGACATGGGTCAGAAGCAAGACCAGAAAAACAGCAATGGATAGGAACGATTTCTTCATAACAACCTCCGATGCGGGTTCAATAGTTGGTTGTTTTCGGCTCGATGGTGCAATAATACTCTTCTTCAGGCAAGTCTAAAGCGGGTGGGCCGGTACATGTTCTACTGTCTGGGGAGGAATTCGATGGAATCCTTCGGACAAACACTATTCCAGGCCGCAAGCCCCGACCGGCTTTCGGAGGGGAGGTCAAATTCTCCTTTTCCATCCGAATAACCCTGTCGGGCGCTCCGCGCCTTGCGCTCGCAACAGACCGGCGGCAGTCTGGACCAGAAATCTCCTTGCACCACTATGCCAAATGGGCCAAAATGAGAGCAACGCACAAAGAAGCCCGGGTTTGCGATGGGCTGCATGGCAAACCGTGAATCTGCAGAGAAAGGAAGCGTTCGATGGGTGCTCCGGAGACAATTGCCAGGCAAAAGAATATGCCCGTTGGGAAAATCGGCAACCTTTCCATCGGCCGTCTCATAGCCGGGAGCAATCTGATCAGTCCGAATATGCACGCGAGGGACCTTCTTTACATGAATGCCCTGGCCGACCATTACAACACCGAAGAAACAATCTTCTCGACACTAAAGACGTGTGAGGAACATGGAATCAATGCAATTGTTCTCAAGAACCACAATTTCAGGCGAGTCCGATTGTCAAAATACTGGGACGAGTGGGGCGGCAAAATGCTATGGATTGCCGACGTCATCACCCGCGACATCACCAAGTTCGAGAAACTCCTCGTAGAGCATCTGGAATTAGGGGCGTCGGCAGCCTATTTGTGGGGAGGCTCCAGTGACATCTGGTATTACGAGAAGAAACCGGGCAATATCCTCAGGGCCTTCGAGATCATGAGGAAATACAAGATTCCCGCCGGTATATGTGCGCATCGGTTGGAGCCCATCGTGTTTTGCGAAAAAGAAGGGCTTGTGCCGGACTTCTACATGAAGACGCTGCATCACGACCGATATTGGTCTGCTCACCCCAAAGAGAACAGGTGGTACATGGAGATGTACGAGCCATTGTCCAACGATCCCACGAAATACCACGACAACATGTTCTGCCACAAGCACGAGGAGACTGTGGCGTTTATGCAAGATGTAAAAGTCCCATGGATCGCCTTCAAGGTCTTGGCTGCAGGGGCCATCCCGCCCGAGGAAGGATTCAAGTACGCGTTTGAGAGTGGTGCAGATTTCATCTGTGTGGGGATGTTCGACTATCAGGTAACGGAGGATGCAATCCTCGCCCGAAAAGCTGTTGCAGAAGCACGTGATCGCAAACGCCCGTGGATAGCCTGATCCTTCTCCTTAGAGGGTCCAGCCTTTGCGGTATTCGCGGCGGACGTATCGCGCGGCTTTGGCGGCGTTGACGGCCTGGAGGCGCCTGGGGTTCCAGTGGAGTTTCTCGCCGCTGCGATACGACACGTTCGCGAGCAGCGCCGCCTCGGTCAAGGGGCCGGAGTAGCCGAAATTGCACGTCGTCGGCTTGCCGGTCTTGCACCCAACGATCCATTCCTTGTGATGCCCGATCGAATCGGGGATTGTCTTCGCGGGCGGTGCGAAGTCCGACAACTTCTCCTCCGGAAAGATCTTCCGCTGATTGTAGTCACACATAAGCATCCCCTTCTCGCCGACGAACAGCACGCCCGCACCCCACTCGGGCAGGTTGGCTTCCTTTAGAAGGGCGGGCTTTCTGTCGCCGCCGTACCAGGTGAATTTGACCGGCGGAAGATTCCCTCGCGCCGGGAACTCGTAGCGCGCAATGATCCACAGAGGGCACGATTCCGGATGCACGGGTGGGCCCTCGGCTTCCACCGTTGTGGGATAGCGCAGCTTCAGGGCCCAGAAAACCACATCAACGTAATGGCAGAAGAAATCGCCCAGGCCGCCGTTGGCGAAATCCCACCAGCCGCGCCACGCGAACGGCACGTAACAGGGATGGTAGGGCCGATAGGGGGCGGGTCCGAGCCACAGGTCCCAGTCGAGGGTTTTGGGGACCGGAGGCCTCTCTTTGGGGCGGTCGCCGCCGCTATAGTTGGAAGGATGCCAGACATGGACTTCCCCGACCCGCCCGATGGCGCCCGACTCGACCAGCTCCACCACACGACGATAATTGTCCCCCGCATGAATCTGAGTACCCAATTGTGTGCACAACTTGTTCTTTCTGGCGACGTTGGCCATCACCCGTGCTTCGTACACCGAATGCGTGAGGGGTTTTTCACAGTAAAGATGCTTCTTTAGCTTCATCGCCATGACGCCGGCAGGAGCGTGAGTGTGATCGGGCGTGGCCACAACCACCGCGTCAATCTCCTTCTCCATTGCTTCGAACATTCTGCGGAAATCACGGTACTTCTTCGCGCCGGGGTACTGCTTGAAGGATTTCGCGGCGTGTCCTTCGTCCACATCGCACAGCGCGACAATGTTGTCTTCCTTCGCCACTTCCCTCAAGTTTTCAGCACCTCGTCCGCCGCAGCCGATCACGGCGATGTTGAGTTTCTCGTTGGCCGACAGTACCAGCGAGCCGCCGCCACGAGTTAACACGATAAGACCGGCCGTGGTTGTGACGGTAGACTTGATGAACTGGCGTCTGGTCATAGTCGTCATAATCGTCGTTCCTTTCATCGTAACTCTTTGACATAAATACTGCGCAACCGAATGCACGCAGAAAGCAAATGCCAACCTTTCGTCTTCGTAGTTCTAACCTGCTGCCCAGACTCTGTACCACCCTTCAGCTCAGTTTTTTGGGGGCAAGGGTACCGTCTACAAGCCCCTTGATGTCGGGATTGGCCCATGAGACGCTTCCAGTATCAACAGAGCGTCTTCCCATTCAGCCGGCGTCGAGAATGACTGGATTCCGCTGCTGGAAAATGTACCGATCGGAACCGAATCACCGCTTTTCGGATCAATCCAAAATGCACTCACTTTGGCCGAGGCGATGTTATTCATATTGATCGAAAACGAGCTTTTGCTGCCTAAGTAAACCATGACCCACTTGCCGTCATTATGACGAGCTGCCAGGTTCAACACCCTTCCGCTGGTTTTGCCGCCGGCTGCAAATATGGTTTGATCTGGAACGAGATTCCACCACTCCTGACGGGCAAGGAATATCCTCTTAAGGATGCCCATTTGAACGGCGCCAGGTGCATCGAGCGCCTTTCTCCATGTCGGCAGCACGCGCCAACTGTCGTTATGCCCATAGGTATGGTGGCCCCCGGCCAGGTAGGAATAATAGGCCTGCCTGCGAATCCACAGGGGCGTAACGTCGAATCCGTATTCGGAGCCTCGTTCATAGGCACCTTCCGCCATTAGGACGGGCTTGGCGGGCTTGAGGTTATAATCCTTGGTCACCATGGGATAAATGAGCTGAACGCTGTTCCATGTCTGCATCGAGTTGAAGTCCAGCCAGGGTTCATCATGGATGAAACTGGAGGAGTACGGCGCGGGATCCGGTTTGAAGGTAATGATATGGTAGCCCTCATCTCCTTCGTTAAGACCCGCCGCCAGCTCGCGAAGAACTGGAACGAACTCCTGCCTGGCCTCAGGTGTCATGGACCAGACAATGTTCGGCACACGCTTGTACCGCAGCGCCAGCCATTTCGCCCATGCCCGGGCATTCTTTACTGTTATATGCCTCCGGTACCGTTGATGATAAAGAGTGACTGAAAAGACCACATTGTTTTCACCGGCAGCCTGGATAACAGCGTCCACATTTTTGAAGTACGCCTCGTTTGGCGTAAGGGGATCGTTGTTGATCCAGGGCTTCTCGCCATACACGTTGGGCTGCGTCCCGTCACCAACGCCCATGAGCATGGCCTGAACAAAGGCAAACCCGTTGGCTTTGACTCGCTGAAGTGTCGTCCTGGCTTCTTCGAGAGTGTATTCCCGAAAGATTTGCCATTGAGTCGTACCTAACCAGAAGACGGGATTGCCCTTCTGGTCCACAAAATACCTCCTATTTTCACTCACCTTGATGGGGTAGACCGGTTGCTCGGCGGGCGCGCTGGCAGCAATTATCAGCAATGATGGCACCACCAAGATAGCACTTCTAATCGTTGTCCTCATTTTCTTATCTCCTCATATCCAGTGGCGTTTCCCATCGTCCTGCCGCCATAGTCTGGACCACTCATTAAGTTGGCCTTCCCTGAACAGGCAAAGGGGTCGTTCAGATTTCCGTCCACTCGCCTGGAATCGGGACCGGATAGCGGCCCTGCGCATCGGCCTGGGCCGGCGCGGGGCTCTTCTCGGTCAGGCCGGCGACGTTCGGGCAAAACCTGAAATCGGACGCCAGAAGCTCATCCCAGGTGACGATCCTCTGGTAGTGGACGGCGGCGCGTCCCATGATGGAGGCAAGATTCGTAAACGCCGCCCGCCGGACTTCGTTGTGGGGCCGGTTCTGGCGGATTGCACTCAGCAGCACGTCCCACTCGACCTGGTACGGGCTGACCTTTTCGTTTTCCGGCCGCCAGACGATGTTGTCGTTGTCGGCGCGCTGGTCTTTGTAGATGTGCACGGTCGGCGCGTGAACGTTGCCCGAGAACTGCGCCGCACATTTCCTCCCGTGCACGAAGGTGGCGAACTCATTGTGGCATTTCCGCATGGAACGGCTGTTGACAATCGCCTTGGCGCCGTCGGGGAAGGTGTACTCAATGGCGTAGGTATGGAGGTTCTGGCTGCAATCGGTGCTTCGCGGCTCGCGCCCGCCCAGGCCGTGCGCTGCAACTGGCCAGGCGTCCTTGATCCAGCAGCACTCGTCAACCTGGTGGATCATCATCTCGATGAACCACGCCGAGGAGGCCCACAGGAAGAAATACGGACGTCGGAGTTGCCACAGCAGCTCGTTCTCCCCACCTTTCCACGGCCCCATTCGGGCGCCAGGGTCCATGCGGTAAGCACGGATCAGTTGGATGTCTCCGATGGCGCCGTCGCGGATTTTTTGAATCAACGCCTGCCTCGCAGACGAATGCCGGCACATCAGCCCGCACCCGATCTTCAGGTTCTTTTTCTCCGCCGCCTCGCCCAGGCGGAGAATCCGCTTAGTACCTGCCGGGTCTGGCGCAAACGATTTCTCCATGAAGACGTTCACGCCCTTCTCGATGGCATACTCGACGTGCATCGCCCGGAAGGCCGAATGCGTGGTCTGGATCATGACGTCGCCTGGACGCAGGCAATCAATGGCTTTCCGATAAGCATCGAAGCCGACGAAGCGCCGGTCCCCCGGCACGTCAAGCCGTTCGCCATACCGCTCGCTAAGGACTTTGTAGGATCGTTCCACGCGGTCCTCGAAGATGTCGGCCATGGCCACAAGCTTGGTCGGCCCGGTTGGCGAGGAAAGGGCGTTGACGACCGCGCCTGTCCCGCGCCCGCCGCACCCGACCAACGCCAGCCCGATTGTATTGTCTTCCGCAGCGTGGACCCAAGGCAGAGCGACCCCGGCCAGGACCGAACCCGCGACCACTCGTCCACTCTGTGCCAGGAACTCCCGGCGAGAGGTCTTGTTTGGTTTTGTCAGCGATGATCTCGACGTGTGAAGCTTGGTTTCTCGTTTCATGATTGCTCCTTTGAAAATGGCCTTTATCGTAGCGCAGGCGTCCGCGCCTGCCGTACCGTTGGCATTCCTGCCCCGCCTCCTGGCGGGGCTTTTCATTGTCGGTGAAATCTCGGAATTCATCAAGACTCTTTTCAAAATACTAATGATAAGGCTGCGCTGCGAACGCCATCATGTCTTGGCTTGATGAGACAGTGCATCTGGCAGTCCCCACAGCACTGAGTTGAAGTGTGGTACAAAGTCTGGGGGCAGGCCAGACCGCCAACAAATACGCCTCGGAAAGGATCGCAGCTTAGAGGAGACCCGGTTTGAGTATTGATTCGTCCGGAACGCAAGATACGCATCGTTCTCAAAGGCTCAAAAACAGGCCTGACCATGCGCACGAAGGCGAAAAAACCAAAAACGCATTTAATCGCGCGGACGCTGGACGATTCCCGAAAAACGGCAGTTCATGGCGCTCAGGACGAAAGACCCTCGACATCTTCATTCCCCGCCTGATCTGCGGTGTGAGGCGCGCGAGGGAGAACTCGAGCCCACAATCGTCCCGCCGAGCTCCCCACGCCTCGGGCGCGATTTCACCCCTTGAGGACGGCGAGGGGGACCATGCGGGCCACGATCTTGGCCAGTCCTACTTCGGCGACGACGTGGACTTACTCCTGTTCACATTCTGGCAGCTCGCGATGTCTCGAATCGCTTGGCCTGCCATTGACCTAATGAGCAGTTTCAAAGAGAATCTGCTACCTACGGCTCATTCCGAGCGGTTTTTCAATTGCCTCAACAGGCGAACCGCTGCCTCGACGAGTCGCTCACCGCCTCCGCTTTCGATGCGAGAGTTGACTGTCTCGTAACTGCCTTCGGCGAAGGCTTTCTTTGTGGGTATGTAACCCGGCGCGTCATTGCAGAGTTCGATGACCAGCGTCGTCTGGAAGGGGGACGCCTGTTTGATTGCCAGGCCGAGTTCAACAAATACCTCTCCCGGTAGACCGACCAAAGCCACGTCCTCGCCCAGCCGAAAGACTTGGACTTCCAGGGGGATCGTCTGGCCGCCTCTCAGTTCAATCGCCATGATCTTGTAGGCTTTCACCTGATTGAGAAATGGTAACTTTCGAGTGCCGACCTTTTGAATATCCTGGCGTGCCTGAGCGATTTGGGCAGCACTGTATTGCTGAAGAGGTGCGTTAACCGTCGTACTGCGCACGGCCAGGGCTGGTTCGACCACAGGTTTGAGCTTGGGGATCTCGGAGAGGATGGTCTCGGCAAGCGTTCTGCCGATAGTCTCCGTTTTCGGGCGCTCTTTTCGCGTAACGTCAACGTGGTTGATGTCGCCACACGTACCGTTGCCAAACATCAGCACAAAGTCGTTGCCCAGATTCTGGCGTAGCGACTGCTCCAGATGAAACGGGTAATCTGCCGCGTAAAGTGTGCCTCCGACGGTGTCAAGGTGTAAGGTGAAGTTCACCAGAGCGGCGACCGGACGACCATCCGCAGCATCGCGCACCAGGACAACACCCACATCGGAGTCAACCGGGCCGGCTGGACGAACGATATTCGGATTCAACACTCCTGGATTGAACCGGACCGAACCGTCCTTCATGTGAAATCGTCGGTTGAAGCACAAGCCCATTTGCTTAGCTGTCCCGGCCTCGAGGCGGACCCGGCGCATAGCGGCCTGGGCTTTGACGATCACGCGAACGAGCTTGCCCACCAGCTCTTCTGCATAATCAGTCCTTTCGTGGGGATCGTTCCCGTGCTGGGCCACAGCAGGGTCATGAAAGTGCTTTCGCAGCGCGCCGAAATAAAGCGGACCAGTGTGGGTGTGCGTGGCAGCGACGAGGATGTTCGAGATGGGAATGCCGGTTCTCTCGCTGGCGAGCTTCCTCGCCCGTTTCGAGACATCGAGGGATATTCCGATGAGATCGCAGAACACAAGGGCCGCCCCCTGCTCTCCATGTCTCAGCACGATGGCCTTCGCGTGCAGCGGATCGTGCACACCGGTGTTGAGCCGCTCGCGGAAATATCCACTCATTCGGTACCCTTGTGGAGGGGTGATGTCCACGACTGCGACGCCAGCAGCCAATTCAGCAGCCACGGCGGACTCCGACAGCGCAGCGGCGCCAAAAGCCAGCAGAACCGTGGTCAATAGTAGCTTGGTCAATACGGACCTCATGGTGTCACCTCCTGGATGAACTTCCGAACCTTCGCGGCCTGCTTCAGCACGATGAAAAAACTGTCCCCTTTAGTACAACAGTTGCTTCGTGCGATCAATGTGAACGTGGTCTTTCTTGCCGCCCATGGGGCCGTCGGCTCGTAACGAAAAAGCCTGCACGGGTGTGTCTGCGTCTCCGTGGCACATCGGTTGTCATTGCCCCCTCTCCTCACGGTTGCCGCCTCTGAACTACTGGCGGGTTCTGGCCGGGCTTGTCGAGCAAAGGCTTGAGCCAAATTCTCGCGCGCGAATACAGCCGCGGAGTGCTTCGGGTTTTTTTCGAGCGGTGCGAATGGTGTCATTTATAGCCTTTTCATGCACAAAAAGTGGCCTTTTTTGCGTCGCAACCCGTTGTGAATGAACGGGAAGCGCATGCCCCTTTTAAACCCAAAAACAGGCGAAAATTCCAGTAGTTTCCAGTAGTTTCTCGACGAGAGGGCATACTGGAATAGCCCCTTTTTCTCCAATCCCTCCTCCAGTGACCGGCTGTTCCTTATTTTTGGCAGGATTATACCACATTTGCTGCCGTGTGTCAAGACATAGGCCAAGAAGCGCTGCGGCTGCGTGTGGAGGGCATGCCGGGTTTGTTGCGCCCCTCAAGGGCTTTCCATCCATTTCCTCGGCTTTGGCGAAGGCGCAGCGGAAACTCCATCCCCCGCAGAAGGATCCGAACCTCGGCCAGGGCGGGATGGAGAGGCGCCGTTGCTTTCCCCACGAAAGCGGGCCTGTGCCACGCAAATACAGCCGCACCCGCCTGCACTGTTAGTCTCCAAGCAAGGTGGCTTCCATAGGAGACCTGGGTTGGCAGAAATGTGATTGAAGTGCTTGTCATTCTTTGCTCAGGAGCGTGAGCAGCTCACGCCGGGTAGACCGGAACGCTTCGACGTTTGTGTCATAGCGATCAAAATCAAGGATATGCTTTGCCACAAGTCGCCCGGCTTTTGCGGGGTCGCGCTCGGCGAGGAGGCTCAGCAATTCGTAGTCGGCAATGCCATCGCGCATGGCCTCGTGACGGATGGAGTCGAGAGGTCCGTCACGGCCCGGGTAGACGATCCACGCATCGCCAGCGGGCAGGTACGGCGGGCCACCGTGAGGCCGCGTTGTCTTTTGAAAAGGGCTTTCCCGTGTCCAGTGATTGTAGCCCCAATGGAGGTATCCGGTGATGCCGTAGCGGAAATTGATCCAGTGAAGGAGGCGAGTCTTGATGAGGGGCTGTTCGATGAAGCGGTTCGCGTATTCGCCCTGAGGGAACACGCAGGTGTAAAACCAGACTTCCTCTCCCATCCTCTGGCGCCTGCCGTAGTGCTCGTAATCGCGATGGAGGTAATTCAGTTGAGGTACCCAAATATCAATGGCGCCCGCGAGATCCTTGGTGTGACATGCCTCGACAATCCGAAGTTCCGGAGCGTATTTCCTCACTAACGCCGCTATGGCACGATAACTCGCAGCATTGGTGCGGGTCGGCTCGTCTGCCAGGTGCTGCATGTAGCGGTCAAGCCACCCACGTTCGCGGAGGTGCTCCACCAGTGCGGGGAGAAACTTCGCGTAGAAGCCTTCTGCTTGCTCGCTCGCAGGATCAACCGAGGCACTCTCGATTTTGCCATTCTTGATTCGGCGGATTCGCACCACAAACGGGGAGTTCCAGCCTTTCGAGCGGCCGCCAATATGACCCCCTTCGATGCGACCGATTACTCCCTCCTCGACAAAAGTCGTCACCCATCGGTCGAAGCGAGAAAAGTTGATTTTGAGCTCATCGTTTTCCCCAACTTGAAACTCAGCAAGGGACAGAGGAGAGATCAAAGCAACGTTCTGGCGATGCTCGGCCATGTTGCGAGCGTACCGCCGAAGGAGCGCCCAGTACTCTGGCGAATCAGGTTTCGGGTTGATGGCCATGTGACGCCAGTGCATGGCAAACCAATTGGTGACCCAAAGCCTGGAGCGCCCGACGGTTGCGCGGAACACGCGGATGGTCAATGGATGACTCGCTGCGACTTTGCCGCCGGTTACCTTTCCCGACACGCGCACAACACCCCGATACGTTCCTGGAATGGCCTTTTCCGTAATCGGCACGGCAATCCAGACCGGTTGCGCCTCACCGGCTTTGACATCAATCGTTGTCTCCTCAAGAAGCGGGTCGGGGAAGTCGGCGGGTGGCTTGCGCAATTGATCTTCAGGAGGTGTCTGGATCGGACGGTCCACCGGGACGTAACCCACGAATCTCGGTCCCCGGGCCTGAGGTGATCCAGCATTCTCGCCCTCCAACTTTAGCAGACTCACCTCGGCGCGCAGTCCGGTGATGTCGGCTTCCGAGCGAACGACAATTTGAAAGGTCGCATGCTCCCCGCGTGCGACCTCGGCGATCGCTTCTCTCTTCGCCGTTGGCATCGCGTCCCGAAAAACCTTCACCAGTGGATCAACGGACCAAACCTCAATCGTAGGAGACTCGGCGGAAATAACCGCTGATGCGAAATTCAGAATACTCACCGCGACAACAGTGCTTGTCTGTCTCAGTATCATACCGCCTCCCTTTCTGGCTGTTCGCCCTCAGTGCGAAAACGTCGGCTATTTGATGCTCTTCTGTTCATGTACGCTCACTGTTTCAAGGCGCCAGTCACCATCTGGATCGAGTGGCCTTTTCTTCTTCGTGTAGTATATCTCCGTTCCCAGTAGCAACAACTCATTTTTGGGGCGGAGCCCAGAAGCCATCCGTGCGCCCGCGGCGTGGCAGATCCTGGCTGGGACAAGGGGACGGACCAAGAATTGGCTGGATTCGTCGAAGCAGTCAGGAAGAACGATAAGAAACTCGTCCGCAGCAATCAAGAGACAGGTCGCGTCGCCACGCTCATGTCCCTCATGGGCCGCAAGGCAATGTACAATCGCGCGAGGGATAAATTCGAGCCTCGTCTCCTCAAGTGGGAAGACCTCGGTTCTACCACATAGCCCCGGATTCTCTCAGCAGGACACCGTAGCAGACTTCACTCGCCAAACCGGTAGGAGTAAAGGTCTGCGTCCTTCATGATGAACAGTAAACGCATCGGCTTGCCAGCCACGCTGGAGACATCAGAGCCTGACCTCCAGGAATACGCTTCTGCGATTTCATCCCCGTACAGTTCTTTTGCTTCTGCCAGCGAGAAACCCGCGAAAGGATCACCTTCGAGGTCTTGAATCTCAACCCGAATGTTTCCGGAGGCTGCCGTCGCGTAATTGAGAATGAGCTTCTTCCCGCTGAAGCGGATCGGTTTGGTGAGCAGCTCGCCGCCCTCGTAACCGGCGGAAGCGGAGGCAATGCCATCGAGCCGAAGAACTCCCCGCCGAATGTGATGTGTGGGGTATCTATAGTTCTGGCTGAAGTAGATGGACATCTTGTCCGGTCCTGTCTGCAACATCCCCCACACGGGCATGTTGCTTCGATCACCCCAGTTCAGCCGGTCACGCCCGGGGCGGATGAAAGCTTCCATGAACGTGCGGTCGAAGTGCAGCCCATCGCGGCTGCTGACAAAGATACCCTCAGAAATGCCCCTCTCTTTGTGTTCTGGCAATCGATTGCGATCGGGAATGAATCGCTTGGGAAACGAGAAGTAGTAGTGCGGGGCGCGGAAATAGGGCAGCGTCGCGTTTGTGTAGAAATGCTCAGGCGGCGTATCTCCCAAATCAATGGGCGTCGGGTCGCTCCAGTGAATGAAGTCGCCTGAGCTGGCTGTGGCTACGGCGCGCACCCCTCGCATGAAAATCCGATAGTAGGTCACATATTGCTCTTTATTGGGGTCCCAGAAAGCGACGTTCTGCGAGTCGAACGCGCCCTTTGTAATCACGGGCCCGTCAACCAGCCGCCGCCAGTGGATACCGTCTCCTGAGACAAAAGCATACAATGGTCTTCCGCCCAGGGCTTTGTACCGCTGGTCGGCTGGGACTCCGGGCCGGGTGTCTTTGAAGGGCGCGAAGTTGTGTGTGCCTTTCTCCTGAGGCCCTTTCCAAATGATGTTGTTTTCCCTCGAGCCCTTGAAGTCGAAAAGACCCAGCTTCGGCTTGATCCAGTGAATTCCATCTTTGCTTTCTGCATAGCAGGTCACCTGCTCGCCACCTTTGAGTTCCGCCCAGCCGCGATAGTACATGCGGAACAGGTCTCCATCGCGAAAAACAGTGAAGTAGCCGCTACACTTTCCGTCCCAGGAATCGTTGAGTTTCAAAGCAATCTCCATTCGCTTGGGATGATGAAGTTCGAGCCGGACGTCCTTCATTGACTCAATGCGATGCCTGTCCACAAAAAGCTCTAAGCGGCTTCCGATGTCCGCGACATCGGGTTCAGCCGCGAAGCTCATGGAGACGGCCGAGGTCATCAGCAATCCGAAAGCGGACACGACGGAAATACCTCGCCTATGCATCGCTCTGCCTCCTTTCGTGATCGTTTCAGCGCCAGCGGAAGAATATCAAATAAAACCGAGTGAATTGCAGAGAAAACGGACAGGAGGCTTGGAGCGCAGCCGAGTCGGGGTGCCACAAATATGCTCAAGAAAACCTCATTCAGGTATAATGCGACCTTCAAAACGAAAAGATCGCAGCCAAGGCAACGTGGCGTTTGCGGCAGGAGTGTCTGCGGCAAATCACCCATTACCACCCAGGAGGGAGAGCTGTGAAAAAGAAGCTGCTTTTTCTTTCGATCGCCTCATTGTTACTGGCGTCAGCATTCCTCGGCATAGTCCAGCTACGACGAGGTAGTATCTCCCCCATGCTCGTTGCGGCCTCTGCCGAAGGAACGCAGAGAGAGACGAATGTCCCAGCCCACGTAGCCAGCGCCCATGCAACTGTGCGCGAATTCGGCGCCATAGGCGATGGCAAGGCGGATGACACCGAAGCGTTTCAGCAAGCCGTTGATTCGGCCTGTGGGGACGTGCACATTCCTCGCGGAATTTATCGGCTCACGAAACCTGTGGTCCTCGATCCGGACCGGGTAGGGCCAGTCTCGCTCATCGGGCACGGCACGGCAAAGATTCTCATGGAAGGGCCTGGCGCAGCATTTAAGCTTGTAGGCACACATGGAGGAACAGCGAGCCCAACGACAGTGAAGGAAAATGTCTGGCAAAAACAGCGCATGCCAGTGGTAAGCGGTTTGGAGATCGTCGGTGCTCACCCGCGAGCCTGCGGCATCGAAGCGACTGGCACGATGCAGGCCACATTCTCCCGCCTTCTGATCCGCAAGGCCCTCCATGGAATTCACCTGGCTGGAAGAAACCGGAATGTCATAATCTCGGACTGTCACGTCTATGAAAATCGTGGGATCGGTATCTACCTGGACAACGTCAATCTTCATCAGATCAACATCAGCAACTGCCACATCAGTTATAACGGCGGCGGAGGCATTGTGGTGCGGGCCGGAGAGGTCAGAAATCTACAAGTTGGCAACTGCGACATCGAGGGGAACATGGACCCAGAGGGGCCGCCCACTGCAAACGTGTTGTTGGACGCAAGGGAAGGCTCGATTCGCGAGGGAGCGATTGTCGGCTGCACGATTCAACATTCCCATGAGGCGCCGGAGTCCGCAAATATCCGCCTGTTGGGTCGAGGGCCGGAGGATGAGCGAAAAGTGGGCAATCTGACGATCGCGAACAATGTGCTAAGCGACGTCGGCGTGAATATCCACATTCGCCACGGTCGGGGCGTGGTGATCACTGGCAACACGTTCTGGAAGGGATTCTCACACAACCTGTTGATCGAGGGAAGCTCAAATATTGTCGTCGGTTCCAATTTGTTCGATCGGAATCCCGACTACAAGCCTGCCGACAGTCGCAACGCGATCGTCTTTCGCGACTGTGCAGACTGCACGCTGACAGGACTGCATGTTAGAAACACATTGGATGTCCCGGCGGGGTTGATCCTCAAGGACTGTCGGCGTTTCAACGTAACGAACTGCTCAATGCTTGACTGTGATAACTGCGGCATCTTGCTGGAAGACGTCGACCATGTACGCGTCTCAGATTGTCTGATACTTGATAGCAGGCCAGGGAGCGAAAAGCCGACTTCCTTGCGACTCACCAAAGGTCGAGATAACATGGTTTTGAATAACCTTGTTAACGGAAAGGTCGAGATCGCTGACGGATCGGCTCGCGTAAGGAACAGCGAGTGACGAGCTTCCAGGACCAGAGGTGGTTCTCGTGCTGCGGGCTCCGTGAGGGACTTGCCATAAGCCACCTAAGGGTTCAGGAGGCCGTTTCCGGCTCACATCTCGCGCGAATGAGTCAGCACTTTTCGAATGGGGAAAAAGCGGATGATGAAGATCCATCCACCGATTCAAAATAAGGTTCTTTCTGGATTAGGGTGGATCTTTCGTGCCGTTACTGTCTCGCTTCTGTTCTCGGCTTGTGCTGCGGCCGGTGCCCAAACGAAACCTGTCAGCCGTTCCCACTGTCCTCTTCAGCAGTTCTCTCTCGATCGGGGGCCACTTGTTCTCGGCCGGCCGGCTCAGCCGTGGCGTCACATCGAAGCTCTCGGAGAAGAAGCTGGATTGTGGGGAAATGTCCGAGATGGGCTTGAAGCCTGGGTCTATCCTTTCAAGCTCTTCCACGGGCTCACCCTTCTCGTATCCCATGATGGGGGCGAAACTTTCCTCCCGTTTGAGCGACTTGTCCGTTACCAGTGGGCAACACCTCACATGGCGCAGCTCCGTTTAACGTCAGACCAGTTTGCTCTGACCCAGACCTTTTTCGTCCCGCGGAAGCTCCCCGGACTCATCGTCCTTCTCGATATTGACACTCCTTTGGATCTCGTGGTTGCAGTGCGCTTCCGGCCCTCTCTGGCCCCCATGCTGATGAGTGTAGAAGAAAAGCTTGAAAACCGTTGGGATTGTGAGAGTCAGGAGTTTGTCTCCGTTGAGAAGGGACGTGGCGTCGAGTTGAGAGTCGCATCGCCCTTCGCAGTTTCCCATCGTTCACTCCCGGATGGGAGTGAGGAGATTTGCCTGAAGGTTCCAACTGCAGCAGCTCAGAAGGGTTTCATCCCTATCCTCTTCGGACTTTCGTGGCCCGAAGGCCCTTCCGCAGTGGCTACGATCAACACCCTCTCCTCTCGACTGGAAGACCTGTTCAACGAGTCTGTGGCACATTACAGAAGTCTCTTGGACCGAGCTCCTCGCGTTGTCTCTCCCGATCCTGAAGTGAACGACGCGTTGGCCTGGAGCATTGTGTCACTCGATCAACTGCGAGTGCACAACCCGTTTCTCGGATACGGGCTCGTCTCGGGCTACAGCTCTTCCCGGGAAAAAACACGGCCGCAGTATGCATGGTTTTTCGACGAACCAACGCTTTCTTCCTGGGCTTTTCACCGCGCAGGTCTTTCGTCACATGTTCGGGAAGCCTTTCGATTTCTCCAACGTTTCCAAAGGGACGACGGTAAGACAGTGCATGAAATTCCCCAGAGTCTTCATTATCAACCGGATTTTTTGAAGACGTCTCCGTACGCCTACATCCACACCGACGGGCCTGTATACTTCCTTGCTGCCTACGGGCACTACTACCGATCCACCAGCGACCTCCAGTTCATTCGGCAAGAGTGGCCCAAGATTGTCAAGACGCTGCGCTGGTGCTTCTCCGTGGTTGATCCTTCCGATGGGTTAATCCAGGTACAACCGCGTGATTGGGGCTCAGCCGAAAGCTCCTTTTCCGTTTGGAAAGACACGCAGCTCGAGGGAATGTGGGTTCAGGCACTGCGCGAAATGGAGAATTTGGCTCGCGTTTTCGGTGATATGCCTCTCGCCACCCGCTGCGCTTCTCTGGCGCAAAAGGCTTCCGACTCCATCGAAAGCAAACTGTGGAACGAAGAGGATTCCTGTTACTACTGGGGACTCGATCGGTCCGGTCGCCCCTTGAAGTCACTGGTTCCCCACTGCGCGATTAGTATCTGGATGGGTAACTTCAGGCCCGATCGGGCGGAGCGTGTCCTTGAGAAGATGGCAAGCTCTGACTTCCGAACAGACTGGGGGGTGCGCAGCCTGTCGCTCTCAGATCCGGCGTACAACGCCTCGGCATACCAGAGTGGGTCGGTTTGGCCGGTGTGGAATGCGGGTGTCATCATCGGCGACTACCGCTACAACCGATGTGTGGAAGCTTTCCGAAACTGGTTGGCGATGGTTCGGCTGCGCACCCTGGATGGCCTCGGCCCCATGCCGGAGGTCTTACATGGACGATACTACAAGCGCCTGGAAAAGGGTGTACCCCATCAAATGTTCTCCGAGATCGCTATCCAGAACGGCTTCTACGATGGCCTTCTGGGGTTGAAAGTAGATATCCCCGCGGCCCAGGTGAAGCTCGCCCCGCGCCTCCCTCCGATCTGGGACCGTCTGAGAGTGGAGCGTATCCCTATCGGCCAGGGGTCGCTCAACCTCAACGTCCGCAGGGGAAATAACCGCTACGACTTGGGCCTGAACCTCCGCCTTCCAGGAGGGGCTGCGCTCGCCTTGGAACCCTCGTTGCCTGCCGGAAGTGAGATACTAACGGTCGCGTTGAACGGCGAGCCGTGGCCCTTCGAGGTGCGCAAGACACCCACCTCCACAGTGGTTTCCACAGAGATTCCACGATTCCAGGGGAAACGTCTCCTGCGCATCTTGCATACCGGGGGCATAGAGTTTTTTCCCGTGGACTCGCCGATTGAGCTGGGCGGCACAAGCCGGAACCTTCGCATCATCCGCGCGGCCTTCACTGATTCTCAGTGGCGGATGATCCTGGAGGGACTTCCCAATCAAACGTATGCCGTTGACTTCTTCACGGATCGCAGGCCTTCCGGAGTGGCCGAGACCGACCTTTCCAGGACTTCCGGTGGCGCCTTCCGCGTTTTTCTTCGGCCACCTCCCGACGCTGAACCAATGGCATCAGGCTTTGTGCGATGGAACGCCGTCGTCAGTTGGAGGCGCTCGAAACAGGAACCGTAGTTGGAGAAGCCCAAACCTGGTAGAATATGAGAAAACACTGACGGAGGCAGAAATGGCGAGAGTAGATGGGAGCCGCAAACCCGATTACATCAAAGCTGTCCGAAACACTCCCGGCCTTTCCCGCCGGGCCTTCCTGGGAAATGTGGCAGTGGGTCTTGGGGGTCTCCTGTGCCCGCGGCGTGCTCGGCCGGAGATCGCATCCAGCAACGCGGAGAAGAAGGCACGTGTGGTCATTGCTCGTGATCCGGCGGTGATGCCTCGCCGGAAAATAGATGCGGAGGTAGCGGAGCAGATGGTGCACCGTGCCGTGTGTCTCCTCACAGGGAAGGAAGATCAAGCTCTCGCTTGGAAGTCACTCTTTTCGCCGAAAGAGAAAGTTGCCATCAAGGTCAACAGTCGCTATCCGCCTGTAGTGACGAACCGGGATGTTGTTCGAGCAATCATCAATGGACTGAAAAGCGCCGGCCTCGATGAGAACCGCATACTCATCTACGACCTCACCGATCGAGAATTGGAGAAATCGGGATATAGGCTGAACGATTCCTCCAGGGGCGTTCGCTGCCACACCAGCAGAGAGTACACCGAGATGAAAGCCGGGCCCATTCGAGCGAGGCTCTCAAAGATTCTGACCGACTACGCCGATGCCATCGTAAACGTGCCAGCATTCAGGCACCACGTCACCGCTGGCGTCACGTTTTCCCTGAAAAATCATCTCGGAAGCGTGGAGAATCCGAGGGATTTCCATCGCGACAACTGCTTGTACGTCGCGGACATCAACGCCCTCGACCCCATTCGAAAGAAAACGCGATTGATCATCGTGGATGGCATACGCGGTCAGTGTAACGGTGGGCCATCGTACCAGCCCTGGTTCGCCTGGAAATACGCCGGGTTGATGGCCGGCACAGACTCCGTGGCGGTCGACACCATAGCCGCCGAAGAGTTGAAGGCGGAACGCCACAAGAGAGGCATTCGCGGGCCGATTCAACCCGCGATCAAACATATCCCCCGAGCCAAGGAGATGGGCTTCGGCATCGGTGACCCGGAGAGAATCAGCATTGTTCGGCGGCCTGCTTGATTTATCAAGGCCTCGCCCTATATAGCCAATGATCGCACGCCATTTACTTCATCAACTGGAGGTTTTCTTATGGAAAGAAGTAAAGGTTCCCGCGGACTATCGGTCCATAAGAAATCCATCAAGTCAGTCGTCCTTGCGTGGGGTGCAGCAGCCATGTCTTTAAGCTCAAATTTCACTAACGCGGAAGTCATTCGAGTTGATCAGAATCCCACCCGATGGACCATATCCACCGAGCATTCGACTTATCAAATCGTCCTGACAAGAAATGGAGATATGATTCAAGGATATTTTGGGCCTCTGTTAGGGGGGCGATTGGTCGGAGTTCTACGATATAGAGATGCGCAGGGAATCAGCTCCGTCAGAGAGATTCCATACCGGGGCGGGTTCATGAACATGACCCCGGCTCTGGAGGTCATCCTTGCCGACCACACCCGCGAACTGGAATTGCGATACTGCGATCATGAGATCGGCGAGCTCGACGGTTATCCTTTCATTCGGCTGGACATGAAAGATACTCATTATCCATTCCGCGTTTCCGAATACATCCGCGTGATTCCGGAGCTGGACATACTCGAAAAATGGATGGTCTTACAAAATGTCGGATCTGAGAACATCCTTGTAGAACGTGCCTACTCGGGGTCTGCTCTTCTACCTCCGGACTCCTACGAGCTGATGCACCTCAGCGGGGACTGGGGACGGGAGTTCTTCCCCCGTCGCACACGACTGACTTCCGGGCTGAAGTCCATCTATGTTCGCGGCGTCAGAAGCCATCAACACTGCCCCTTTTTCATGGTGCGCCCAACCGAGGAAACAGACGAGAATCACGGAACGGTTTGGTTCGGGGCGGTCGCCTGGGTCGGAGGCTGGCAAATAGATTTCGACGTGAACCGCTTTGAGCGGACCCAGATCACTGGCGGGATCAATCCCTGGGACACCCACTGGGTTCTCAAAGCGAATTCCGAATTTGAAACTCCCAAAATGATATTCGGTCTCAGTCCTGACGGCAGCAACGGGGCAAGCCGGCGCATGCACCGCTATATGCTGGATCATGTAATGCCCAAACCGTTTAGCGAGCAGGTCAGCAAAGTGCTGTACAATAGTTGGTATGCCACAACCTTCAATGTGAACGAAAAGGACCAGATCGCCCTGGCACGGATCGCAAAGGAGATCGGGATTGAATTGTTTGTGATGGATGACGGCTGGTTCAAAGGGCGGAAGACAGATCGCGCGGGCCTTGGCGACTGGACACCTGACAAAGGCAAGTTCCCCAACGGCCTTGGTCCTTTGATCCGAGAAATCAATGCTCTGGGGATGGATTTCGGCATCTGGGTGGAACCGGAGATGGTCAACCCGGACAGCGATCTTTATCGGGCCCATCCTGAATGGGCGCTGCACACTCCACATCGAACGGCTCACACATCGCGACATCAATTGGTCTTAAACTTCGCCCGCGAGGACGTCAAGCGGTACACGCTGAAGTGGATGGATGAATTGCTTACGAAGGACAATATCAAGTTCGTCAAGTGGGATATGAACCGCTACATCTCAGAGGCGGGCTGGCCGGACGCTGATCCACTGCAACAGCGAGAATTGCGGATTCGATATGTGCAAAACCTCTACGATGTCCTTCGCACCCTGAGAGAAAAGCACCCCGATGTCGTGTTTGAATGTTGCTCCGGGGGCGGCGGAAGGGCCAACCCAGGTATCCTCGCCCTCACCGACCAGATTTGGACAAGCGACAATACGGACCCCGGCGACCGCCTGCACATCCAGTACGGCTGCTCCTATGCCCTCCCGGCAAAGGCGATGGTAAACTGGGTAACCGACGCGGAATGGCATCAAAAGACGACATCGCTGAAATTCCGCTTCCACGTGGCCATGGCAGGCAATCTGGGCGTGGGCAACAACCTCAATGAGTGGGCCGATAAAGAAAAAGCCACCGCGAAAGAGCTGATCAGTCTCTACAAGTCTATTCGGCATATCATCCAGTTGGGCGATCAGTACCGCCTCAGAGACCCCTTCAGCGAGAACCGGATGGCCGTTCAGTTTGTCACCAGAGATGGAAGCGAGAGCGTGGTTTTCGCGTTCCAGACGCTTGAAACACAGCCCATGGCAACAAAGGCTTCGTCCACTTCCGACCGACTCGTCTTACACGGCCTCGGCCCAAAAGGCGTTTATGTTCTGGAAGGAGACATTGAACCACAGGAAATATCCGGCGCCGCCCTTATGGCAAGCGGCATCTCTGTTCCTCTTCGCGGCAATTACTCCAGCAAGCTCATACTGCTAAAAAAGAAGAAGTGAGCTAATGCGGCAAGAATCGGACGCCGGAATGAAGCCGGACGCCACTTTCCGAAGGCAAACTGCTGCTGACCAGAGACGACTCCTGCAACCTGTCCCATGTGTTATCCGCTGAGGCTTGATCGGCACGGAGCCCTGCACACTCTTTTTGCACGGTTGGGATTCTTTCAGGGTCAGATTCTTTCTCGGAAGCACCTTCTGACACAGCCCAGTACTGGGTACGTAGTCAGGTGCTGCGTGCCCCGCACGCCAGCAGGGTTGCGGAATCGGAAGATTTGTCGCGTTGGGAAAGGGTGTGGGGGCATATCGTTTTTGGGCACAAGAGGCGTGCTGTAAGGGGAAATTGGGGGACTTGATATTCTTGCTTGCGTGGTTGTCCAGACCATTCCAAGAAATTTTTTTGTTTTTTTGTTGACATATTATTGCATGTATGTATACAATTAAGCTGAAGGAGGGGGTTTTCGATGTCCCGGTTTGAGAAGCTTAGACAGGCAAAACTCAAGCAACTCGCTCAGTGCAAGCCGCTGGTAGCGGCTTCGCTTTGCCGGGTCAACCGGCGCTGCGGCAACCCCCGCTGCAAGTGTGCGCGGGGGCAATTTCACACGGCGCACGTGCTGACCTACAAGGTCAAGGGAAAGACCCGGGCCGTCCACGTGCCCAAGGACATGGTGGATGAGGTGAGACGGTGGGTGCAAGAGCACAAGCGAGTCAAAAGACTGATCCGCGAGATATCGAACAGCTCTCTGGCGATCATACGTGGCCACGTGCCGGCAAGCCGGGCCGCCGCGCGAGGAAAAAAACAATCCCACTGCCGCGGCTCCCCCCCGGTGTCCTCATAAGCCCCTCCAAACAGCCCCGTTGCCCTTTCTGCCTTTCCCGCCCCTCCACACCCTGTCCCATTCCGCAGCTCTGCCGCCGCACCTGAGGCCTTGACAACAAATCGGGGTTGTGGTAAATTCCTGAGGATACAATAATGGGCTCGTTCACAATAAGCAGTCGGACCTGGACGGACAGGGTAGTCACATGGTGGCTCAACTGTTTAGCCTTTGTGAAGTTGCAAAAAGGAGGACGTGTGATGAAAGCGAAAGGAATCAGGGGATTTACCCTCATAGAGCTGTTGGTGGTGATCGCCATTCTGGCGATCCTGGCTGCTCTGTTGCTGCCGGCGATTCAGACGGCCAAAGCCAAGGCCAGAGAAGCTCGATGCAAGAGCAATATGAGGCAGATCGCGCTCGCCATGATGCAATTTGCCACCGAGCACGACGGGCACTTGCCGGCTGGAGGGAGGTGCGACAGAAACACTGAGTGGGACTGGACCTGGGGAGGCAATGTCATTGGTGTCCCCACGACCAATCCCGCGGCATGCGAGAGGATAGAGATCGAAAAGGGATCCCTTTGGAACTATCTCACACAACGACCTCGCGTCGGCCCCTACGGTGAAACCAGCCGAGGGATGAAGGACGAATGGTACGCCGACCCGTCCAAGAATGTTTACCTCTGCCCAGCCGTGGGCGCCGTAGGAAAGAAACGAGGCTGTAGCTACGCAATGAACCAATTCCTGGATGAGTCGCCAGAGGGCCCCGGCATGTTCGGCATGAGGTTGTCACAGATTAGGAATGATGCCAACAAGGTGCTGTTCGTTGACGAGCCCGAATCAACAATCAATGATGGGTGGTTCGTCCCCACCGGGCACGAGAACGACGTCCGCGACCTCAGTCAGTGGCTGAAGCACGAGGGTGGAGCGAACATCGCCTTCTGCGACGGACACATCGGTTTCGTCCAGGAGAAGAAGTTCCTGGGCATTATGGACCGCAACGATCCGAGGTGGTTCAATCCCTCTTACTGAGAGAGAAAAACCGATAGGCTTCGCCGGCAGATTTCAGTCGCCTGAAGAAAGAGGGGCATGCTTTCCAGCGCTCGTTTTCCCGTGCCCTTTTTCTTGGTGAACGTCTCGGCGTCAGATCTCTTTCCCCCGCTTGCCGCGGATAGGTCCGCAAGAACGTGTCGCACAGGCGCTTTGATCCCCGTCGCAACACGGATCATTTCCTCTGCCTACGATGCGCTATTGCGTGGGGACCAGACGCGCAAGCTAACGCTCTCCTGCATGCGCCTATACCCTACGCATCACCGAGACCTGGAGTCACTTGACCGCCTGTGCCAAAGCCCGTCCGATTCTCGACCAGTTGGTCTTACGCCCTGACATCACCGAACTGTGGGGCCAAGGGGCCGAATCCAGATATTTCGGTACTGCACAGGATTGCCGTGATCCTGGAGCAGAATTGGGCCGGGCTCCTTCTCGTCCTGCTCTTTCTCATTCATTGACGCGGTAGTGCGCTTCCAGGCTTCGGCATTGTCCTGAATCCAAACGCCGTTCTGGAGCACCGAAATTCGCGCCGGCTTGACCATTTTTCCACTCTCGTCAAAGCGGGGCGAGTGGAAGAGGACGTCGTAGCTCTGCCATTCTGCAGGCTTCAGGCAGGCGTTGACCATCGGCCGCGACACCCTGTAGATGCCTCCGCAGTCGTTATCCTTCGAGTCCAACCCATACGAATCGAGCACCTGCACCTCGTACAAGCCTTGCATGTAAACGCCGCTGTTCCCGCGTCCCTGTCCTTTCGCTTCGGGCATGTACGGTATCTTGAACTCGAGGTGCAACTGGAAGTCCGTGAACTTCTGCTTGGTGATAATGCTGCCTCCGCGAACCCGCATAGCACCAGTTGGCAAAAGCTCCCACCTGCACCGCTCGCCATTCATCCTCGTCCAGGCATCGGTGCTCTTGCCATCGAACAGCACGATCGCATCCGAAGGCGGCTTAGTATTCGCGCTGCTGACATTTGTCACCTGCCTCAGTTTGCCCGTTCCCTCACCGAAGCAAGGCGCCGCGAAGATACCGGCGAAAAAGGCAGCCGCCGCGATGATCGCCGGGACCCAACTGCTACGCAATAGCCACTTGTCCTTCCGTTTCATGCTCCACCTCCGTGACATGCGGTTTGAGAACCTCCACGCCGGGGGGATAACCAAGCGTTTCAGCTTGTCGAGGGGAAGCCTCCTCTCAACGCCCTGGTACCCTCCGTTGACTCATAATCATGCACTGTATCCAACTAACGCTTGCCACGCAACAACGATTTATCCCTTCAAACACCTTGATCTGTGCGGCGGGCGGATGCTATGCTTGCGATGGCCTCTGCACAATGGAGGTCGGGCACCCAACGTGCCGACAATGTGACCGGGAATCCAACTCGGTTGCCGCGGGACTCACTTCGGTGGCCCCAGGGGCCTTGCAGTGCCGCGGTGAGAACACTTAGGGAGGTGAATTGAGATGACACAGGCCAAACCCACCAAGTGCCCACTATGCCAGGCAGAAGCAGCAACGTACAGGTCATCTGACGACTCGCGGCGCGGCGCGAGGACATTCGAGTGTGAAACGTGTGGAACGTTCCGCATGACGGAGGAGGGACACGCAGAGCTTGACGCGCGCCAGGCCGAGTTTGCGCCCTTCATCCATCTATTGTCCGGAAAGACGCGCGAGCACTGGGAGGCGCACTGCAAGGCGCTCACGCTGACGACGAAGGAACTCTACAGGGCGCGAGACCTTCGCGGTCTCACCGTCCAAGAGAAGCTGCTTAGAGTCCTTCGAAAGCTGGCCGAGCGTTCCAAGTTCCCCGGCGACAGCGTCCGGCTTCGGCTGGCAAGCGACTACCCGCTCGCCTTGTGCAAGAACCAGCAGGAGATGTTCTACCACCTCAAGTGCCTGAGAGACACGGGTTACATCGAGCTCATTAGTACCAGCAGCGGGTCGGACTGCACCGTGACCCCAGATGGATGGGCCAAGCTCGAAGAGGGCCCGCCAGACCTGGCAAGCAGAACGAAGGCTTTCGTCGCGATGTGGTTCACAGCGCAAATGGACGCGGCGTACGAACAAGGTATCAGGCCGGCTATTGTGGCCGCCGGCTATGATCCAGTACGTCTCGACCGCGTGGAGCACGCGGACAAAATCGACGACAGGATAGTCGCTGAAATCAGAGAAAGCCGATTCATCGTTGCCGACTTCACTGGACAGCGTGGGGGCGTCTACTTTGAGGCGGGCTTCGCCCTGGGCCTCGGGATACCCGTTATATGGACGTGCCGTGAGGAAGAGTTGCCAAAGGTTCATTTCGACACGAGCCACTTCAATTACATCCTCTGGAAGACACCCCAGGAGCTTGGCCAGAAGCTCGAGGCGCGCGTCAGGCGCGTAGTCGGTCTCGGCCCACGGGCGCGCCGCCCAAGCGAGCGCGGATCCGGCGGATCAGAAAACGCGCGCCGGGGGGAAGCCCCTGCGCGCGGGTGACCCCGTTCCTACCGCCCGGCGCGCCGTCAGTCCTCGTCGGGTTCTGGCGGAAGCAACATCTCCACGCGGTAGTACTTCGGAGAGGATCCCGTTTCGTAGTCGGTCCAGGAGGTGAATTGCCCCTGCGACTCGACCGCTTCTTCGTGGGTCCATCCGGATGCGTAGTCCCAGCGCCGCACATTCTCGAACGACCAAATGGTGTAGACATCGTTGGGCTGGCTGTTCCAGGTGAGCTTAACGCCGCCCTCATCCAGGGCGATCTGGCTGACTGCAAAGGGAAGCGAATTGTACTCGTAAGGCCCCAGATCCACTTTCAGCGAGCTTCCCCCAAAGGCGACTCGCAGATTGTCATCCGCGTCAAGTCCCGGCGGAGTGAGGACACTGTTATCTCCCGCGTCAATGCATGGCGAATCGGGCGACAGGCGATAATCGTTATCGTCGTATGTTTCGGGATCATCATCTGCCCCGTCCGGGTCAACGAAGAGCGGGTCTTCAGCGATATTGCACACGCCGCCCTCTGCCCAGCCCTGGATGCAGCAAAACATCGGATCGCTGGAGGCGTAAATCTGTGGAGCCTGCTCTGCCCTATTTCCCCAGATGATGCAGTTCCAGATGGTCCCATTGCAAGAATCCAATCCGCCCCCGCGTTTCGCTGAATTGTAAGCAACAGTGCAATTGCGGATCGTCCCGTCGCAGTCGCTTAGCCCGCCCCCGAACAGCCCCGCCGAATTTCGGCAGATGGCGTTGTTATAGATTGTCCCGTGGCAGCCGCACAACCCCCCGCCGAAACCAGCCGAGTTTCCGGCGATGCGGTTGTCAGAGATAATCGCGCTGCACCAATACAATCCACCGCCGTCCATGATCGCGAAGTTCCGGGTGATACTGTTATGTTGGATCGGACCGTCGCAGTCGTACAAGCCGCCACCGCTGTCAAAGGCACTGTTGCCGGTGATGTCGTTGCCGTGGATCTCGCCATCACAGTCCACCAGTCCCCCGCCCCACTTGGCGGAGCTCCCGGAGATGGTGTTATCCTGAATCGTGCCGCCGCAGGCGCTCAGCCCTCCGCCCTCCTGGTCGGTCCAGTTGCCGATGATTGTGTTATTGAGGATCGGACCGAACCAATCAGCGATCCCACCGCCGCCTTGTTGAGCGTAATTTCCCGTAATGAGGTTGCTTTGAATCGTTCCCTCGGAGCAAGAGTATTCGCCGCATCCAGCCAGGCCTCCGCCCCGTCCGCCGGCCGAATTGCCCGCAATCGTATTGTTCTCGATCCTTCCGCGGTATAAATACAGCCCGCCGCCATCTTTTCCAGCAGAGTTCCCCGTGATGGTGTTCTCGAGGATCGGGCCACCGCAGCCCGCCAGTCCGCCCCCGGACCATCCAGCCCAATTTCCGGTGATCAGGTTATTCTCGATGCGGCCGTCGCACCAGTACAGCCCGCCTCCGGTCCCGTCGGCCGAGTTACCGGTGATGACGTTATTCTCGACCTTAGCGTCGCAGTAGTAAAGACCTCCGCCGGACTCGTCCGTCGAGTTTCCGGCGATGATGTTGTTTCGGATCATGCCGTTGCAGCGCATAAGCCCGCCGCCCAAATTCTCCGAGATCGTGTTCCCTTGGATTGTGCCATCGCAGGAATACAGCCCGCGCCCGGAGTTATGAGAGATCACGTTGTTCTGAATGGTGCCATCGCACCAGTACAGCCCTCCGCCGCGTTCGGCTGCATTTCCGGTAATGGCGTTATTCCGGATGATGCCCTCGCAGTAAGCCAGGCCGCCACCTAAACCCCGCCCCTCCCAGTATTGGCCAACGGCGCAGTTTTCGGTGATGATGTTGTTCTCGACGGTTGCGTGGGTCCGGCTGTCCCGCGTCCCACCACAGATTCCGCCCCCATAAGAGGCCCTGCCGTTCCGGATGGTCAGGCCGGCGATCACACACGCTTCGCTCTCCGTGCCCCTGAGAGTCATGCACGGCCCTTCACCCCCGCCATCTATCACCGTTGAGGTGACAACCTCCGCGTTTTCGGGGTCAGCGCTGCGGAGGATAACATCCGGGCCGAGGAACCGAACGTTTTCGCGGTAGACTCCGGGAGACACGATGATCTCATCGCCATTCAGGGCAAGAAAGAGGCAGGCCTGGATTGTAGGGGCATCTGAGGGCACGCGGAGAGCCCCCGGGGGCGTGGCCGCGGCAGGGTCGCTTCCACGGAGGATTTCCAGACCGTCGCGAAGACCGTCGCCGTCCGTATCTTCGAGGTTGGGGTCGGTTTTGGCAGCGAGCTCATCCTCATCAGAGAGCAGGTCGCCGTCCGAGTCGAGGGAGCTGCCGTACTCATAGCATCCCATGTCCACGTGGTCGCCCACAAGCCGAGAATTCCCCTCAGCATCCCGCTGAGGCCACAGGAACCAGTAATAATTTACGCCCGCGTCTATGCATGGTGAGTCAGCTTGGAGATGGTAATCGCCCGCAGCCGCATCAACGAACCGGGGGGCGTGGCTAATATTCCTGTCGCCTCCTTCTGTCCAGTCCTGGATGCAGGAATAGGTGGGTGTGCTCGATTTGTAAATCTGGGTCGCGGGGCAGGCTGCCGTGTTTCCCCAGATGATGCAGTTCCGAATGGTGGCGCGGCAATCAATCAACCCACCGCCGCACCAGGGAGATGAGTTGTCGGTGATGGTATTGTTCTGGATAGTGCCATTGCAGTAAGCGAGCCCACCCCCATACAGCTCAGCCACATTGCCCGAGATCAAGTTGTTCTCAACCGTGCCGTGGCAGAAAGCCAGACCGCCGCCGTAGCCACCTGAGTTGCCGGAGATCGTGTTATTCTGGATGATACCGCCGCAAAAAGCCAGACCGCCGCCGCTGCAGGTGAGTGGAGGGCGGCGACCAGAAGCCGAGTTGCCGGAGATGGTGTTGTTCTCAATTGTGCCGTCACAGCCGTACAGCCCCCCGCCGTCGCCACCGGCCGAGTTTCCGGAAATCACGTTGTCCTGGATCGTGCCGTCACAGCCGTAGAGACCGCCGCCATCCCCTCGAGCCGAATTGTTGGAGATGGTGTTGTTCTGGATGAGGCCGTCGCAATCATTCAACCCCCCGCTGTTCCCCTTGGTCGCATTGCCGGAGATCGCATTGTTCTGAATCGTGCCGTCGCAACCTCCCAGCCCTGCACCCGAATTTCCACTGATCGTGTTGTTCTGGATGAGGCCGTCGCAAGCACTCAGCCCGCCGCCGTTTCCGGTGATGGTGTTGTTCTGGATAAGGCCATCGCAACGAATGACCGCGGAGAAGGAGTTCCCGGAGATGGCGTTGTTCTCAATCGTGGCGTGAGTCGAACTGCGCCACGTCCCACCGTAAATTCCGCTGCGGCCGTTCTGAATGGTGAGTCCGGCAAGGATGCAGCTTTCGTTCTCTGTGCCCAGGAAGGTGACGACCGGGCCCATCTCACCGCCATCTATGATGGTGCTGGCGACCACGGCCTCCTCGGATGGCTCGCTGCTCCTCAGGACAACGCTCTTGCCCCCGAAACAGATATTCTCCTGGTAGATGCCCGGGTAAACCACGATCTCATCTCCGTCACCGCACTCGAAAAGAGCCGCCTGGATGCCTTCATACCACCTGTCTTTGGTCAGGTTCTGGACGAGGGTTTCCGCTGCCGTGGCTGGGTCCCACGCATAACGGTACTCGGCGGCGTTGGGGATGCGATCGCCATCGGTGTCGGCGGCGCCATCTTCACCAAGATGACCGAACCAATGCAGCTCCCAGTGGTCGGGCAGTCTGTCGGCGTCCGCGTCCAGGGATTTGGAAGCAGCTTCCGGTGTGTTTCCGAAAACACCCATATTCACGCGTTCGCCGTTCGGCTCCGGCTCGTTGGAGAAGGGCGAAGAGGGGTCGCCAGCGTCAATGCAAGGTGACCAGGACCGGAGATGAAAATCGCCGTTCGCCGCATCAATAAAGTAGGGCTCTAAGGCCATGTTTCCTTCGCCTTCGCCGGTCCTGTTCTGGATGCACGAGTAGGTCGGTTGGCTGGACCAGGAAAGCTGCCCGCCGCCTATGGTCACGTTTCCCCAGATGATGCAGTTCCGGATGACGCCATTGCAAGCATACAGCCCGCCGGGGGAATTTCCGCAGATGGTATTGTTCTCGATGGCGCCGTCGCAACCGTACAACCCGCCGCCGTTCTGGGCCGAGTTTCCGTAGATGGTGTTGTTTTGGACGGTGCCGTCGCAGTGGCACAACCCCCCGCCGAATTCGACGGCCGAGTTTCCGTAGATGGTGTTGTTCTGGATCGTGCCATCGCAGTCGTTCAGCCCCCCGCCGTCGTATCTGGCGGAGTTTCCGCAGATGGTGTTGCCCAGGATTGTGCCATCGCAGTCATTCAGCCCGCCGCCGTCCCCCTCAGTCGAGTTGTCGCAGATCGTATTATTCTGGATTCTGCCGTTGCAGTGAGCTAAACCGCTGCCCGAATTTCCGCTGATGGCGTTGTTCTGGATAATCCCATGGCAAGAAGTGAGCCCTGAACCGGAATTCCCGGAGATCGCGTTGTTCTCGATCGTGGCGTGAGTCCCGCCGCCGCCAACGGAACCGCAGATTCCCCCGCCAACGCGGGAGCTGCCGTTCCGAATCGTGAAGCCGGCAAGGGCGCAGCTTTCGTCCTCTGTGCCCAGGAAGGCAACGACCGGGCCCATCTCGCCGCCATCTATGATGGTGCTGGCGACGATGGCTGCGTGGGATGGCTCGCTGCTCCTCAGGACGACGTTCTTGCCCGCAAAACAGATATTCTCGTCATAGACGCCCGGGTAAGCCACGATCTCATCTCCGTCACCGCACTCGAAAAGAGCCGCCTGGATGCTTTGATACCACTTCTCTTTGGTCCGGTTCTGGACGAGAGTTTCCGCTGGCATGGCCGGGTCCCAGCCATAGCGGTACTCGGTGGCATTGGGGATGCGGTCGTGATCGGTGTCAGCGGCGCCATCTTCACCAAGATGGCCGAACCAATGCAGCTCCCAGTGGTCGGGCAAACCGTCGGCATCCGCGTCGGGAGATTTGGAAGCGCCATCGGGCGTGTTTCCGAAGGCACCCATATTGACGCGTTCGCCATTCGGCGGAGGCTCATTTGAAAAGGGGGAAGCGGGATCGCCAGCGTCAACGCAAGGCGACCAGGACCGGAGATGAAAATCGCCGTTCGCCGCATCAATAAAGTAGGGCTCTAAGGCCATGCTTCCTTCGCCTTCACCGCTCCAGTTCTGGATGCAGGAGTAGGTGGGTTTGCTGGAGCGAAAAAGCTGCCCGCGGCTTATGGTGGCCACGTTTCCCCAGATGATGCAGTTCCGGATGACGCCATTGCAAAAATATAGCCCGCCGCCGTACTCCGCAGTGTTGCCATAGATGGTGTTGTTCTCGATGGTGCCGTCGCAACGGGTCAACCCCCCGCCGTTCCGTTCAGCCGAGTTTCGGCAGATCGTATTGTTCTGGATGGTGCCGTCGCAGTCGGACAGCCCGCCGCCGTACCTGGCCGAGTTGTCGTAGATTGTGTTGTTCTGGATGGTGCCATGGCAGCGATAGAGCACCCCGCTCGAGTCGGCCAGGTTGTCGGAGATCGTGTTGCCTCGGATCGCACCGCCGCAATCATAGAGGGCAGCGCCGTGATAAGCCGAGTTGCCGGTGATATGGTTATCCTCGATCGTGCCGTGGCAGCAATACAACCCACCTCCGTAACCACTCCACTTCCCCAGAGCCGAGTTATTCGAGATGGTGTTGCTGCGGATGGCGCCGTGGCAGTAAGCCAGCCCGCCGCCGTGATAGCCCGAGTTGCCCGAAATCGTGTTATTCAGGATCGTGGCGTGAGCCGAACTGGCCCACGTCCCACCGCAGATTCCGCCGCCATCGCTTGCCCGACCATTCTGAATGGTGAAGCCGACGAGGACGCAAGTTTCGTCTTCCGTGCCAGCGAAGGACACGACGGACCCGGCTCGGTTGCCGTCAATGATAGTGTTAGCGACAACCTCGGCGTCGAGAGGATCGGTGCTCCTGAGTTCGATGTTCTTTCCGTTGAACTGAATGTTTTCGACGTAGGTTCCCTGGGCGACGAGAACCGTATCGCCGTCGGATGATGCGTCTATCCCTTCCCGGATGGTTTTGAATGCAGTCTCCCAGGAAGCCCCGCCACCCGACTGAGGCACTGTGGCATCAACAAACCACGTTTGGGCCGAAAGAGCCGCGGAATTGGAGAGCACAAGGAACAGAAGTACGCCCGAAAGATAGCACCTGATGACCGCCATGACCATCTCCTCGTTTGGCAGTGGCTGGTGAAGTCTGCTCCCCTCTGGACCCACCGGTGAAGGAGCAGAAAGCATCCCAAAACACGACCCGTGCTATAATGCCTCGTGTAAGACGTAATCGTCAACCTGTTTCCCTCTTTTCTCGATGCTCCTCGATCCGTCGCACAGGGCAAGACTCGTCTCTCATCCGCAAGTTCCAGTGGACGCCTGCGGGAGTATGTAGTATCTGTACATCGGCAACGATACCCGGGCGGCCGCCAGATCACTTGCTTGCCAGGCTTGTGCAAATGACAGGAAGTCAGGAATGACACGTCAGTTCTTCAAAATCAAAATGGGAGTCTGGGGATTGGTTGTCTGCGCGACGTTGTTCGTCTGTGCCTGCACCGTGACCGCGTTCTTCGGTCGGCTGTGGTGGCGATTTGATCTCACGGCCAACTTCCGTCTTCAGTACCTTATCTGCCTGGTCCTCGCCCTCATCGTTTTCCTCATCGGGAAAAAATGGCCGTGGGCGGTCGTGTCCGGCGTGTTTGCCCTTGTCAACCTGCTGGATATTCTTCCCGCATTCATTAAATCAGGCCAGAAGAGCGAGCCTTCCTCGAAATCCGTCACCGTTCTCCTTGCCAATGTCCTCAGCTCGAACAGGCAGTACGACAAAGTCAGACAGCTTATTCGGTCGGCCGACCCGGACATTATTGCCGCCCTCGAAACCAATGAAGCCTGGATGAAGGAACTCTCGCCGCTCCGAGAAGAATATCCCCACGTTGTCAGCCGCCCCCGCGAGGACAATTTCGGCATCGCCCTCTTCAGCCGCATTCCTTTCAAGGAGTCCGAGATCATCCAAATCGGCGATGGGAGGGTGCCGACAGTCGTCGCTCGCATTCAGCTTGACGAGACCGAGCTGAGCGTCATTGCGACGCATCCTCTCCCGCCGACGAGGGCGTCCACCTCCAAACACAGGAACCGTCAGCTTGAAGAACTTGCGGAGCACATCCGCTCGGTGAAAGGACCGGTCATCGTTGTCGGCGATCTCAACGCAGCCCCCTGGTCGCCCCACTTCAAAAGGCTCCTCCGCCGATCCGGTCTTCGAGATAGCCGCCGCGGGCGGGGAATTCAGCCCACATGGCAAGCCGGTTTCCCCTGGCTTCTCCGCATCCCCCTCGATCACGTCCTCCACTCACCCCAAATCACCGTCCTCCGCCGCGAGCTCGGCCCAAACATCGGCTCCGACCATCTCCCCGTCATCGTCGAGCTTTCTTTGACAAGGAACTGAAACGTGGACACGGCCGTCCTCCCCGAAGATGACAGATCGCCACTTCGATGTTAGACTAATCGCAACTTGCCTGTCTTTCTGAAAAGTCCAAAGCGAAAAGACGAGCAGCGATGAAAGCCTATTGCGTGATCCTTCTTCTCGTTCTGCTGGCCGGGTACCACCCGGCGAAAGCTACGGCAGTCAAGACTCTGCGCGACGTCACGTACGGCAAGCCGGGCGGCATCCCGGTGAAACTGGATGCCTATCTTGTCGAGAGCGATAATCCCACGCCCGTCCTCATTTTCATTCACGGCGGCGCATGGCGCAAGGGCGACAAGAAGGATCTTTTCGAGTTTCTGGAGGAACCGCTCTTCGATGCGGGCATTTCGATCGTCTCGATCAATTATCGCCTGACAGACGTCGCCCCTTACCCCGCCCAGGTGGATGACTGCACCCGGGCGGTCCAATTCCTCCGCAGCAAGGCGAAGGAATGGCGTATCAACCCAGACCGCATTGCCCTCATGGGCGGCTCCGCAGGTGGGCACTTGAGCCTCTGGGTCGGCCTCCATGACGATCGCAAGAAACCCGCTTCCCCTGATCCCGTCGAGCGACAATCCTCCCGCGTCTCCTGCATCGTCAATTACTACGGTGTAACGGACTTTCGCCCCTGGCGAATCCTCGTGATGGCTGACGACCTCCTCAGCTTTTTGAGCAAAACTGGGAACCTGCGTGCCTTCATGATGCTCTTCGGTCGCAAACCGGACGATCCTGCATCCAGTGTTCCGAAATCTCTTGTCGAGGAGGCCTCCCCGATCACCTATGTAACCTCAGACGATCCGCCAGTCTTCACCGCGCACGGGACCGGGGATACGTCGTGTCCCTATCAACAAGCCCTTGTCTTGATCAAAAAGCTCAAAGAGAAAGGGGTCGAAGCGGAAAACTACCTCCTCGAAGGCGGCAACCACGGCTTGTGGAATCGCAAGCCCGACTGGCCCGACTTTCGAGCCGCGACGATCGAGTTTCTGAAAAAACACCTTCTAAATTGAAAGCTCGCAACTCTGAAATGGCAGACACTCATCACCAAACCGATCCCGTGGACGGAGCGGAAATGGCCCCAATCCCCGAAGGGGAATTCTTAATGGGCACAGACCCCGAGGACATCTTCGCCAAAGAGCATGAGAAGCCTCAGAGGCGGGTCTGGCTGTCGGCATATCTGATGGACATCTTCCCGGTCACAAACGAACGGTACAAGCTCTTCATCGAGACCGGCGGGTATCAGGATGAGAAGTGCTGGACGCCCGAAGGCTGGCAGTGGAGACTCGAAAACAAGATTGAGTGTCCGCTCGGCTGGAAGCTTGACGATTGGAACGGCCCCATGCAACCGGTAGCCGGAGTGAGCTGGTATGAAGCGGCTGCCTACTGTCGCTGGGCGGGCAAACGTCTCCCCACCGACGCCGAATGGGAGAAGGCGGCCCGCGGAACGGACGGCAGAATTTATCCCTGGGGAAACGACGTCCCCTCTCGCGAACTGGTCAACTTCCATAACCTGATCGGACGCACAACGCCGGTTGATCAATACCCCGATGGCCGCAGCCCCTACGGCTGCTACGACATGGCCGGCAACGTCAACAATTGGTGTCAGGACTGGTACTGGGATCGCTGGTATCAGTACTGCATCGAGCACGACCTCAAGCGCAATCCGTGCCTCCACGATCCGATGAAGAAAGCGTTGAATCTCGATCTGAAAGACAAGGTTGATCGTGGTGGGGGCTTCGCCACCGACCTCGCTTACATGCGACTCTTGAGCTGTGCCGACAAGGTCTTCTGGACATCCGAAACACGAAATCTATGGAACGGCTTCCGCGCCGTCAGGGACGTTTCAGTCACCTGAGATCGCCGGAGCGACGAGCACCGCGTACATGCACATTGGACTCAGAAATAAGAAGAGGTCAGACACAATGAAAACCGTGTTTTGCTCAATGGTCACGATTCTTCTCCTTGTGTCCCTGCCGGGATGCGGGAAACGAGAAAAAGAGGTCGAAACCGGCGCCGCCGAGAAGCCGAAAGTCATCGGCGTGTCGCTCCTCAACCTCCAGCATGAGTTCTATCAGGATTTGCGAGAGGGCATGCGGAAGGGAGCAAAGAAATACGGGTACGATTTGCGAATCCTTTCCGCCGATTTCGATCCCGCCGTGCAAGCCAACCACATCCGCGATTTCATCGTCCAGAAATTTGACGCGATGATCATTTGTCCCTGCGATTCCAAAACGGTCGGCACTTCGATAGCAGAGGCGAACGAAGCCGGAATCCCCGTCTTCACCGCTGACATCAAGAACGATTCCCCTCAGGGGAAAGTCGTCGCGCACATCGCATCGAACAATTACCAGGGAGGAGTCCTCGCGGCGGATCTGATAAACGAGGCGTTGAACGGCAAAGGCAACGTCGCCCTTATCACCCATCCCGGCGTTGAGTCCTGCACCGAACGCATCCGTGGCTTCAAGGACAAGATCAAGGATTACCCCGACATCAAGATTATCGAAGAGCTCTCCGCTGAAGGACAGAGAGACAAAGCCCTCGACGTCGCGCGCGATATCCTGACAAAGCAACCTGACCTCAACGGTATTTTCGGAATCAACGACGATTCTGCTCTCGGCGCCCTCGCTGCCGTCGAGGCCGCTGGAAAAGTGGGCAAAATCAAAATCGTCGGCTACGACGCGACCCAGGAAGCCCGCCGCAGAATCCGGGAGAGAAAGATCTTTGCCGACGTGATCCAGTACCCCAAAGCCATGGGCGAGAAAACGCTGGACATGATTCACGAGTACTTTGCTTTCAAATCTGTTCCACCAGAAGACCTCGAAGCCTTCCAGAAAGGCGAGGAGCTCAACGTTCCCATCGAAGGCGGCGTCTGGAAAGGAGACCGCAAATAGGAGCGACCGAGGGTACAACGACCTTGCCGTGAGGCTGGCATCGGGAAAGGGCGAATGAAACTTCGAAAACTCATCGAGACATATAGCCTCTGGGCTTTTCTCGTAGTCCTCATCATCGTCTTGGCGATCAAGACGGACTTCGCCTTCGTCCGCCCGGAGAACGCCGCCAACATCATGAGTCAGATGTCCGTCGAGATGATCATCGCCCTCGGGATGACCATGGTCATCATCACGGCTGGCATTGATCTCTCCGTCGGCTCCCTCGTCGCCATCACCGGGGTTTTGGGGATCATGGCTTTCAGCGTGGCCGAGGCGCTTCCACCCTGGCTCGCTCTGCTTATTGCCGTCATCGTAGGCCTGGAGATCTTGGCTGTGAGCCTGGCCATGGGGGTCCGGCTCAGGCTCGCTTTGTTTATCGCTGCCCTGGTAGGCATGGGCGTTACAGCCCTCACCGTGGCAGGCGGCCTTCCACTCTGGCTCGCCTTCCTCATTGTCATCCTGACGAGCATGCTGACAGGGCTGGCATGCGGCAGCTTTTCCGGGTTCGTCATCACCCGCTTCGGCATCCCGCCCTTTGTCGCCACCCTGGCCATGATGTTCGTCTGCCGTGGCTTGGCTTTCATCATCTGCCGGGAGAGACCCGTCGAAATCCCGGTCGAGTACGAGCAAATCACCTTTCTGGGGAGGGGCATCCTCGGAAAAGGACTGTTCGGTCTGGCGTGGTTTCCGGGGATTCCATTGAGCGGCATCATCATGATCGCAGGGATCGTGTTTTTCCATGTGCTGCTTTCCGGGACAGTTTTCGGCAGAAAGATCTATGCCGTCGGCGGCAATGAAGAAGCCGCCAGACTCTCCGGAATCAACGTCAAGCGAGTCAAGTTCCTTGTCTTCGCCATCACTGGCGCCCTCTGCGGACTCTCCGGAATCATCCAGGCCGCTACCCTTGGCTCAGGCGATCCGAAGTCCGGAGAAAAATGGGAATTGCAGGTCATCGCCGCCGTCGTCGTGGGCGGTACGAGCCTGTTCGGCGGAAAGGGCACAATCATCGGCACCTTCGTGGGCGTACTCCTGATCCGCGTCCTCGCCGTCGGCGTCAACTTCCTCGGCTTCTCCCGATTCTGGCAGTACGTCGTCCTCGGCAGCGTCCTCCTCCTCGCCGTCCTCGTGGACACCATCTCCAAGAAAGTCAAATCCTGAGCGGCCCAGTCTCGGCCCGGAGCCGACACAGCCCTCCTTTAAGAAGGCCACTCTGGCACGACCAGAGAATCGGTGGTATACAACCTCTCAGAAGATCAGTAGGGATATACCCAAGACGTTTCATTCATGGGGAGGAATTCACTATGTTGCGCTCATCGATCTGCCTCGGCATGTCTCTCATCGTGTTGCCGCTCACCGGTTCCTCTGCCTCAGTTTTCGAGAACATCGAGGGCCCTTGGGACTTGGAGGAGGAAGTCAGAATCAAGGGCCTTGCAAACATGATGGAAGAGCTGGCCGCGCCGAAGGTCTCAGGAAAAGAACTTGCCTGCAAGGCGGAGGCTTTCCGGGCACAATGGCGAGCCTACATGGACGAGCGAAGGAAAATGGCGTCTGCTCTCAGCGCCCTTGCCGCCGAATACGAGGAGAATGAGCGATTTTCTCAAGCCCTCGCCTTGTATGAGGCTCTCTGGGAGCACTTCCCCGAACAGCAGGAGCTGATCGGCAAGATCAAGCGCGACCGAGCGTTAGCTGAAGTTCCCCTTGACCTTTCCACACCCGAGAGCGCCTTCCTCAACCTCAAGCGTTCGCTCCTGACCTATAAGCTTACCAGCGCCGCCTTAGGCATTACCGACTCAAGCGAAATCCTTTACGAACCCGAGCCAATTGAGCGCCACGAATGGGAAGCGGAAATGCAGAGATTGGAGGATCTTTTGGCCGACACGAAAGAAACACTACGCCAGGGCGCGAGCAGCGCCGCAGGCGGGAAGCGAAAGGCAGATTGGCCTCAGCGCGTTCACGATCCCTGGCGCAAAGCAACGTGGTACTTTGCGGCTGGCCATCCGATCTCGCTGAAACTCAAAAATGCCACAGCTCTCCAGGCGATTGAGGAACTCGTCAGAATCTCTCCGGTTCCCATAATGATGACCGCTGCCGCCCGGTTCTACCTGGCGAAACTGAGCCGCGACCAAGAAAAAACTGCAAGCCTCCTATCAATGGACCTGAAGAATGCTCCTGCCAGCGACATCCTTCAGTCTGTTCTTCGAGAGATCTCGCCGAAACGCCCCGCCCCCACTCCTGCGCCCCTCCTTCGCCTGGTTGACGGATACTTCGCCTCCCATGTTCGCCACGTTATCCAGGACGGAGTCGAACCGCTTCTCACCCTCGTGATCCAGAATGAGCCTTGCGTAGCCTTCCCCGACCACGTGAAACCATCCTCTGAGGGTACCTCGGACGCGGTCGCCGAGTGGTTGATCGAAATGCTGGGCTTCCAGGAGAAGCCCCCGCCCTGGTTCATCCATTATGATATGGAGGTGGGCATTGAGGTCATGACAGCAACGCCCTCTGCCTTAGGGAGGGTGCTTCAACTGGTACGGTTTCCAAGAACCTGGCGATACTACGGCCGGGTATTGCCTTTGTTTCGATGCCTGGGCGCGTATCCTCTCCCTGGCCCGCGCCCTGATTGGTACGGTGATTCAAAAAAACGGTATATCTGGGAGGTGCAACTGGGCTGGCAGGCGCGCCGGATGCACAAATTCCTCGACGACCGCCTGGCGATCATCATGTTGCTCGGCTCGAAGTTGACCAAAGCGGAGGAGCGTGCCCCAAACCGTTTCATTCCGCACCTCGATCTGCCGCGCGCCATCACAAGCCTCACTTCCCGCCTCGGCCTATGGTACGACAGCAAAGCGTACCGCTTCCTGCTCTTCGACTCCGAAAAGGATCGCGAGCGCTGGCTCAAGGGCGAAGATTGGCTCGACATGCCGGGTGACCTGCATGACTACGAATGGAAAACCAGCGAAGAGCTGAAAAAGGAAGCAAAGCAGTTGGAGAAACAATATCAGGGCAAATCAATCACACCGGCGGAGGAAAAGTGATCCCTCAATACGTCCTCCCTCCTTCGGCCCCACCGGCTGCGTCGGCGCCACCGAATCACAGTCCCATCTCCCCCATCGGTGCGGACACATTTCCATGGCACGTTAGCCCTCTTCCTCCACTGCCCTTGCAGGAACCGTTTGCGGCTCAGAATCCTATGACTGCCGGGCTTCAGCCGGCAGCAATTCATAGCCACGGGCTTCAGCCCGTGGTTGCCGATGCCCTCGAGTTTCTCTTTGGAGCCGGCTTCAGCCGGGCTTCTCGATCAGGTCCTTCAGCCAATTCCCACAACGCAACTGCACCCTTACCGGCTGTGATCCATTCCTTGACAAAATCCTGCTCATCCTGTGAATTCTGTCCAAAGTCCCCCTTCCCCCCTCATCCGCGTTCATCTGCGTCCATCTGCGGTTACCCCTTTCCTTCCACCGACGTTTTCGGGAACGTGGGGCAGGAGTGGCTGATACGTATGGCCCTCCGCCCTCGGTATCGCCAGTATCTGGACAGTTGCCTCAAGCTCTTTGATCAACTTACCAAAGAGATCAAAAAGTCAGACGGTGTGGTGTACCGGGAAGCCCAGAAGCATCCTGAGGTGAATCTGGTGACCACGGCCCCTGGCGTGGGCGTGTTCACGGGGCTGTAATCCCTCAGCTATGGGTGGGTCAGGAGGGAGTTGACTGGAAGAGAAGGAGGTAGGGAGCAAGGTGAGGGTGTTAGGCGAGTTGGTCGAGGGCGTTTTTGAAGCGGGCTTGAACGTCGTCAAAGCGTTTTTTGGGGGTATGTAACACCGTTATCAGGTGAAATAAGCCCGGCGAAGACCGCTGGTTCACTCGCCGGGCCATGGCGCGGACAAACAGCACCAAAAAGCCAACCCGGGCATAGCAGGTTCGGGGAAAGGTTTGTCATGGGGAGATTCAGTGTGCGGGCCCACTATGCCCGTTTCTACTATGAGTATGAGTCCCGCAAGCGTCTATTTATGTGACAGCGCAAGCGATCGGTGCTTCTTCTGGTTGACACCTCCACCAGTTGTGAACGGCCATAAGCATTTTGTCAGCCTTCTGCACATTTAAGGAGGGGGCAAGGACCACCATTCTCTCGGCCATGTCCAGGAAAAGCGAAGATTGGCCGACGTCAGCCACAACAATCTCCACGCCCAGCGGAGCAAACCTCGTTTGCCAGTTCTGCATCCAGCGCTCCGCGCTCGTAGTCTCTCTTCGCTTGAACTCTGGGTTTTGCCTGATCGAGAATTTCTTCATCATGGTTCTCTCTTAAATGCTTCAGTCTGTTAGACGCCCAAGAGGCCCAAAAGTTTCAAAAAAATCTCCGCAAAGGCAGATTTTTCAATGGCAGACCGGCACGAACAGAAAGCAGCTTGGTTTTTTAATCAGCGGGAACGCTCCCCGCTGGCTGCAGAAGCGTGTTCTGCCGACCGTTGTCAACAGAGGTGCGGGGCAAAGGCTTCAGGTTGGGGTGAGATGCGACGGGCGCGTGCCATGGGTTGCCCTGTGCGTCACGGCGTTGCGTTGGGGTCGGGAAAAGGAGTTGGTGAAGAAGGGAGTGCAATGGCCGTTGCGGAAATGCACCTGCGGCTTCAGTGAGCTTTGAGGAGAGCTTGAGGATTTTCACAATACATTTTTTGCAGCACGGCCTTCGGAAGATTCAAACCTGTGAGGCGCACGGGGCCATCCGCGTCCGAGTCAGAGATGGGAGAAGTGAAGACGGTGTCCGTCTCCCAGAACGTACGATGAACGTAATAGCGGAGCGAAAAATGCCGGAGATTCGTCTCAGGATGGACGAAGTTGTCAGTGCCGAAGAGAATGCGATCCGCGTACTGGATCATGAAGTTTCGGCTTTCCTCCGGGTTCCTGCTCAGCTCTCTACTGATCCATTTTGTCGCTGCCGTGTCCAAGTACAGATTCGGGTAGGTTTCGAGCAGCCGCGAGAGCCGACTGAGATGCTCCGGATCGCCGCCGAGGTGTGCGCAAACGACTGTCAGTTTCTCGTTCCTTGAGAGGAACACCTCGAACTGCTCAAGGTGGTCTTCCTTGGTCCCGTACACGGCAGCCTCTGAGTAGTATTTCTGATACCAGATGTCCGGGTCGCCGATATGGACCATCGCCAGAAGGTTATTCTCGACCATCGCGTCGAACAACGGCCGGACCCGAGGCTCGCTGATTTTCAATTTGTGCCGCGCCATTAAACGCGGCTGAAACCAAAGCTTGATCGCCACTACGCCCCGCTCCGCAGCCGATGAGATGCGCCTGAGATTCGTCCGTATGAACTCTTTGGACCGGCCGGAGTACGAGAAGTCAAGCGGTAGGCAGAAGAAAAAGCGGTCTGAGAGGCGCCTGCGCAAGACAGGCAGGTCGTCCGAATTGGTAATCACAACCGCGCCTTCAATCCCGTACAACTCCATGCTTCGCAGGAGGTGCTGCGTCTCAGGTATATCGAAGGCGTGGACGTGAAAATCGAAAATGGGGCAGGAGACCTTCTTCGGCGGGGGCGCAATGTCAGTCAACTCCGAAGGCACGTCTTTCTTCATCGCAACCGAGCCCGCCCGGCGTCCTTCTATTTCTTTTTCCCCTTTTGCTTCTCGAGGAGGACCTCTTTGGTGATCAGTTCGAGGTCGACGAGCTTCTCTTTGTCGAGGATTTCCTCGCCCTTCATCAGCTTCACCGCCATCTTGACGCCCTCGGCAGCCATCCAATCGGCGTGCTGGTCAATCGTGCAGTGGATTGTACCATTGAGAATCTCCTCCTGGACCGCTTTGAGGTTGTCAAAAGCCGCGACAAGTATTTCGCCCGTCTTGCCTGCGGCTTCGATTGCTCTAATAGCTCCGAGAGCCATGCTATCGTTGGCGCAGAAGAGCCCCTCTATTTGAGGGTAGTTCTGGAGCATCGCCGCGAACTTGTTGTACGCCTCTTCCGTTTCCCAGTTTGCGGTGTCGCTGGTAAGCTCCTCCACCTTTCCGTTCGTTTCAGCGATAGCGTTCAGGTAGCCTTGTCTTCGTTTCTGGGCATTATCGGCAGCTCTGATCCCCTCTAACATGGCGATCTTTCCTTCTCCGCCCATAGCTCGGATCAGCTCTTTGGTGGACATATACGCTCCCTTGACGTTATCCGTGCCTATGTACGCGACGTACTCAAGGCCCTGTGCCTTGACCTCGTCGGGATCGAGAGGATTGTCGAGGTTGATGATGGGGATGTTCGCTTTGTTTGCCTTGAGGAGGGGCCTGACCAGGGCTTTTGAGTCGGCAGGCGCGATAAGGATCGCTGCTACTTTTTGGCCAACTGCGGACGCGACAAGGTCGGCCTGCTCTTCAATAGCTGTCTCCCTCGAGGCAGACATGACCGTCAGCTCGACGCCAAGCTCTTTCGCCGCTTCTCTCCCCCCTTTCTCCATCGTCTGGAAGAACTCATTGGTCAGGGTCTTCATGATCAGGGCTATCGGGCGCTCGGACTTCGGCTTCAGAACCACGATGACGACGATCACAACGATCGCTACGAATGCGATGATTACCGGAAGAAGATTCTTTTTCATTCTCCGCCTCCCACTCGTACGGTATTGGTGCTGAGACAATCAATCTCCATGGAACGTTCTTCAGAAGCTTCTTCTCCTTCCCGCGACGACCGCTCTCGGCCGCCACGAGTAGGTCAGCAGAACGGATAACAAATCAACCTCTCTGCGTCAAGCGCATTTGCCGTTGGCGGAGCTTGGAGGGGTGTGGCCGTGTTTGCGTGGCAGCGATGAGGCATTGGGACAGCCTCGCCGCAGGCGGGGTACTTCGCCCTTACAGGGCTCCCCCTCCTTTTGCATCCTCTCTCACGGCTCCGCCCTGGGCTATGCTATCTCGCCCCGTTGGGGCTCAGCAGGTTGTCCATCCGCAAGCCCCGAAGGGGCGGCATTTCCTCAGCCCTGGGCAACGCCCAGGGGACCCATCGCCACCGAATTAGCCGCAAGCTCTGAAGGAGCGAAATAAGCCAGTGCCACTCAACCGCGGCCGCACCCGCTTGGAGTTTGCGCTTGAAAAGTCCCCCCACTGAGAGTACATTTGCTGGTTGAGTCTCGAGGGCAAAAAGGGAGCCCTCGGCCGGTTCTCGCAGATCGTTTTGCAGGAGGATATTGACATGAGAAGCTCTGTATCTTTGATGTTGGCCGCGGCGGTTTGTGTGTTGCTTGGTAGGTCATACGCAGCCACCGTTTCCGAAGACAAATCCAGTCAGTCGTCCGGGGGAGCAACGAAGCTCAAATTCCGCCACCATTACATTGACCGTCAGCTTCCTGGCCGCTCCTGGGGCCAGACGGCTCTGGTGGATGTGGATCGTGACGGCGATCTGGACTTCATCACTGGTCGGCAGGGTTGGGACATCTACTGGTATGAGTATCAGGATGCCGATCGTTGGACGCGGCATATCCTCGGCCAGAAGTCGCCCTCGGAAGTCGGCGGTGCCGCCATAGATGCGGACGGCGATCGGTGGGTTGATTTCGTCGTGGGAGGAGCCTGGTATCGCAACCCACGTACCCCCCGCACGAAGCCTTTCGAGAAGCACACTTTCCATAACGTTCCCAGGGTACATGACATCGTAGCCACAGACATCAACGGCGACGGTAAGATCGAGATCATCACCATGTCGGACCAGAACAACGTTCGCTGGTACGAGATTCCGAAAGATCCGATGAAGCCCTGGAAGCGGCACGACATTGGCCCATCGGTCCATGCGGGCATTTCGGCCGGTGACGTTGACGGCGACGGCGACCTGGACATCTTGCGCTCCAATGTCTGGTTCGAAAACGTGAGCGGCGACGGCCTGAAGTGGGCGGAGCACCCCACTGTTCCTTGCGGTGGGAAGTCGGGCTGGACAGCGAACGCCACGAGGAGTGCGGTGTGTGACATCAACGGCGATGGGCGGAACGACGTCGTTCTCGCCGATGCGGAGATCAGAGGAGCGAAGATCGTCTGGCTCGAAAACCGCGACGGCCGCGGGCGGTCCTGGAAGCGGCATGAGCTGCCCCATAGCGATAACGATCCGAGAGGAGCGTACCACTCCCTTGCTGTGGCGGACTTCGACAAGGATGGCGACCTCGACATTTTCTCGTGCGAGATGGAGTGGGTTGGCGGAGTGAGGCAGCCTCGATGGTTTATCTGGGAGAACGCCGACGGGAAGGGCGAGAAATTCGTCGAGCATGTGATTTTCGACGCGGGTCTCGGAGGACACGAAGCCGTCGTTGCGGATGTTGACAGAGATGGCGACCTCGACATCTGCAGCAAGCTATGGTCGCCTCGGAAAGACAACGCCAACGGCGGCCGCAACCACGCCGACTTTCTCGAAAATCTCCTGATAACCCGATAGCGCCGGTGCGGCATTAAGGAGACTGTCCTGACCCAGAGTTGCGTGAGCGCCAGGAAGTCGGTTGACGATTGTGTGGGAGGCGAGATAGTATCGCGTCGTAGACGGCCTCCGGGCAACAGGCGAATGTCGAGATTGGGAGAAGGTCCGTGAACTTTGACGGTCTGTCTGGATCTAACGCGTGTTTATCGGCTCCCCGGATATTGTGGCTGTAGCCCAGCGGCAGCAAAATCTTTGAATCTCGGTGGGATTGCGACGATGGAGAACAGGCTCTACTTCGAAGACAATTTGCACATCCTTCGGACTGAGCTTCCTGAAGAATCTGTGGACCTCGTCTATCTCGACCCTCCGTTCAATTCCAAGGCGACCTACAATGTCTTGTTCAAGGAGGTTGAGGGTACGCCATCAGCCGCGCAGATCAAGGCCTTTTCGGACTTTTGGCACTGGGACGAAGAATCCGCCAGGACGTACCATGAGTTGATCCATAATCCCCAGGCGCCGCCAACCCTCGTTGACATCCTTTCGGGATTTGAGCGCTTTCTCAGGCATAACGATCTGTTCGCCTATCTTGTGATGATGGCCCCCCGCCTGCTGGAGCTACGCCGGGTGCTGAACAAAACCGGCAGTCTTTATCTTCATTGCGATCCTACGGCCGGGCATTACCTGAAGATCATCATGGACTCGATCTTCGGCCACAAGAACTTCAGGGGGGAGATAATCTGGAAGCGGACGAGCGCCCATAGCAACGCCAGACGTTTGGGCAACGTCCACCAAAACATCTTCTTCTACACAAAATCAGACAAGTTCATCTGGAATCCGGTGTACGTCTCGTATGACGAGGGGTACATCAAGACCTACTACCGTTACAAGGACAAGGACGGGCGGCGGTTCATGTCGAGCGATCTTGTTGGCCACAAGGGCGTCAATCCGGAATATGAGTGGCGCGGGATCACAAGACCCTGGAGGTATCCCAAGCACAGGCTTGATGAGCTTGACAAGGCAGGCAGAATCTTCTGGACGCGGAATAAGTTCCCCAGATATAAGCGCTACCTGGAGGATATGCCAGGCATGCCCGTGCAAAGCATCTGGACGGACATCCTACCCGTTGTTTCCTGGTCAAGGGAGCGTCTTGGCTACCCCACGCAGAAGCCCATAGCCCTCCTTGAGCGAGTCATCAACGCTTCCAGCAATCAAGGAGATATGGTGCTCGATCCGTTCTGCGGGTGCGGCACGACTGTGGACGCGGCGCAGGGTCTGGGCAGGAAGTGGATCGGTATTGATATAACCTACCTGGCGATCAACCTGATCAAAAATCGCCTCAGAGACAGGTACGGCCGTCGCATCCGCTACAAGGTCCACGGAGAGCCTCGGGACCTCAGAAGCACAGAGGAACTCGCAACACTCGACCGTTTTCAGTTTGAGGTGTGGGCTCTGTCGTTGATCGAAGCTCGGCCTGCTAAGCCGCTAGCTCCAAAGGGGCCAGATCGGGGTATAGATGGCGTCATGTACTTCGTAGATGAGGCTGGGGGCAGGCCGAAGAAGGCCGTGATCCAGGTCAAGAGCGGCGCGGTTTCGGTACGGGACATCAGGGACCTTGTAGGCACCGTCGAAAGGGAAAAGGCTGCTATGGGGGCTCTGCTCACGTTGCGTCCCCCGACGAAGGCGATGGTCAGGGAAGCGGCGGCCGCCGGCTTCTATCACTCGCCCGGTTGGAACAGAGACTATCCCCGTGTGCAGTTGCTGGAAGCGGGGGACCTACTCGCTGGAAAGGCCAAACTGCAGGCCCCGCCGCAGAACACCACATTCAGGACGGCTCAAAGGGCCAAGAAAGACGAGAAGCAAGAAGAGCTGTCCTACTAGACCCGCCGGGCAGATGATCCCATGAGCTTGGCGTCCCAACATCGGTGCTTCCTCCGGTGGCCCTCTTATTCGGGTTAAAGGAATACTTTCGGCAAGGAGAATGAGATTGGCGAAAAGTGCAGAGACCCGTCAAGGCGTGTTTGTGACAGGGACGGATACGGGCGTCGGGAAGACGGTCGTTGCGGCCGGTCTGGTCAGAGGTTTCAGGGCAATGGGGATGGATGTTGGAGTGATGAAGCCGATCGCCACTGGCTGTTACCCTTCTCCACGGGCCGACGGGGGCTACGATTTGAGATCGGAGGACGTTGATAGCCTGCTTAAGGCGGCTGGGGTAGATGACGATCTGCGGTTGATTGCTCCCTTCCGTTTTGAGCCACCCCTCGCGCCGCTGACAGCAGCCCGGCTGACTGGCGAGGAAATCTCGATGGAGAGTGTCCTGGCGGCTTTCAGGACGCTTCGGGACAGGCACAACCTGATGGTCGTGGAGGGGATCGGAGGACTGATGGTGCCCTTTCGGGAGAACTACTTCGTCGCAGACATGATCCGCGAGCTGAAACTGCCACTGGTCGTCGTGGCCAGGCCGGGGCTGGGGACGCTCAATCATACGATCCTCACTGTGAGGTGCGCGGAAAGCCGGGGGATCGGCATTCTTGGCATTATCGTCAATAGTGCCGATGGGGAGGATCGCTCGCAAGCTGCGGAGACGAACGTACCCATTCTCGAAGAGTGCTCCGGCGTGCCGGTTCTTCAGGTTGTGCCGCACACGACGAACGTTGACGACCCGGACCTTTGCTTCGAAGCGTGCCGCGCCCTGGCGCGGTAACCATTGAGTCCCCATCCAGCATCTTTCTCACTTCTGGATCAGTGGGCCGCGGGAGAAAAACGAGGCGACGCCGGAGTAGAGGAAGAACGCGCCGAGGCACAGAAGAAAGACCGCGCACAGGGCGATCAGGAGGCGATAGCTCTTGGCTGTGAAAAGCTTTCTGCCGGTGGCGATCATGAAGGAGACAAGGGCATACCAGGCGAGGTCGGAGAGGATATGGCCGACGTAGAACGAGGAGAGGCCGAGGCTGGCAGCGAGGCCCTGCTCGGCCGCGAGCTTATTGGCCCAGGTGATCAGTGCCAGCCCCGCCGTTGCCCACCACAGCGGCCAGTAGGGGTTGGACAGGCTCGCTGCTATGCCCAGCCAGACGGCTTTGACTTTCTCACCAGAGAAGCTCGTGCTTGATGGGTCGCTTGTAGGCAGGACTGCTGTTCTTGCTTCCCTGAGCATGCCGACGGCCATGAGACCGAGGACTGTTCCTCCGACAATGGAAATCACTGTTAGGACGAGCTGTTTCTCGAGAAAGTCCCCTAATCCGAGGCCAAGTCCGAGCACGACCGGCAGCTCGAGGAGAGCATGTCCCAGGATGATCAAGGGGCCAAACCAGAAACCGCTTTTGGCGACGCCGCGAATAGTCACCGCCAGGACCGGCCCCGGCATCATCGCTCCCGAGAGACCGACACCGAAGGCCGTCGCGAAAATGGCGGCGAGAATGCTCATGACCGGCTCACTCCGCTTTCCCCTGCGAGATTTCCGAAAGTCTCTCGATGGCGCGGCGGACTCTGGTCATGCATTTCTCCTTTCCGAGGACGGACATGGTCTGGAAGAGAGGAGGCGTGGCGGTGCTGCCGGTGACGGCGACGCGGATGCTCATGAAGAGGTGGCCGGTCTTCCAGCCGATTTCTTCGACCAGGCCGCGCAGTGTTTTTTCCAGGGCTTCGATCGAGAATTCGGGGAGGGCGGAGATTCTTTCCAGGACTTTCTCGAGAGCAGCTTTTGACTCCTCAGCCGTATGTTTCTTTGCGATGAGGAGGGAGGAGTCATACTCCAGTTCCTCTCGGAGGAAGAAATCGGTCAGGGCGGGCGCTTCGTCGAGCCTTTTGAGCCGCTCCTGAATGAGGGGGACGATCTGCGCAAGATAATCGGCATCGGCGTTGGGGAGGTAAGGCGTGAGTTTGTCCTGGAGTTTTTCGGGCGGCAGCTTCCGGATGTAGTGTCCGTTGAGCCAGTTGAGCTTTTCGATGTCGAAGATCGCGCCTGCTCGACCGACCGCTTCAATAGAGAATGCGTCCACCAGGTCATCCAGCGAGAAGACCTCCTGTTCCGTTCCCGAAGACCAGCCGATAAGGGCGAGGAAGTTGACCATGGCTTCGGTGAGATAGCCCTGCTCGCGGTAGATGCTCACGGAGGTGGGGTTCTTTCGCTTGCTCATTTTGCTGCGGTCGGGATTGAGGATGAGAGGGATGTGGGCGTACGTCGGAGGAGTTGCACCCAGCGATTCAGCCAGGGCAAGGTGCCTGGGAGTATTCGAGACGTGGTCCTCGCCTCGGATGACGTGGGTGATTTTCATCTCGATGTCGTCAACCACGTTGGAGAGGTGGAAGATGAAATCGCCATTGGGTTTCACCACCACGAAATCGCCGATGTCTGCGCCATCGAATTCGACCCTGCCGCGGACCATATCGTCGAAAGCGATCTTTTTCACTGGCATCCGGAACCGCATGGAGTAGCTTTTGCCTTCAGCTTTCGCGGCCTCCTGTTCCTCCTTCGTCAGCTTCGCGCACTTACCGTTGTAACGAGGGGGGAGCTTGAGTTTCTGCCGCCTTTTTCTTTCTTCGTCGAGCTCCTCCGGCGTGCAGAAGCAGGGATAGACGTGATCGGGTTCGATGAGCTTCTGGAGGGCCGCCCGGTATATCTCCTTTCTTTCCGACTGCCGATACGGCCCGTAATCGCCGCCGACGTCAGGCCCTTCGTCCCAGTCCAGTCCCAGCCAGCGTAAGCTGTCGCAAACGTCCTCCTCGTATTCCTTGCGGCTTCGCGAGACGTCCGTATCCTCCAGCCGCATCAAGAACGAGCCGCCATGCTTTTTGGTGAAAAGGTAGTTGAACAGCGCCGTCCGGGCAATTCCCACATGGCACGGCCCCGTCGGCGCCGGTGCTATCCTTGTTCGAATCATGTTCTCAAGTCTCCTTATATCGCGCTCTTTCTATCGCCTTGAGGAGGCGGATGAGGGGGAGGATGTTGACCACGTCCTTCGCCTCGAGCCAGGCTCGGCGGGCGGTGAAGACTCCGTATTTCATCATGTCTAATTGCAGTTTGGAATGGGCGTCGGTTGATATGGACAGCTTGGCGCCCATTTCCTTGGCCATTCTGGCATTGACATCGTTCAGATCGAGGCGGTCGGGATAGGCGTTCATCTCGAGGCAGACATTGTTGTCCATGGCGGCTTTGACGACCTCTTTGAGATCAACCTTGTACGGCTCGCGTTCGAGAATCAGTCTGCCCGTGGGATGGCCGAGGAAATTGACGTTCGGGTTTTTCAAGGCGCGGATGATGCGCTTGGTCATCTCCTTCTCTTCCATGCCGAAGCGGGAGTGGACGGAGGCGATGACAACCTCGCACTCTTTCAGGATGTCGTTTGAGAGGTCGAGACTGCCATCGCCAAGAACGTCCACTTCAATCCCTTTCAGGACGCGGAATCCAGACAGTTTCGCGTTGACCTTATCAATTCGCTTGAGATGGGCGGCGAGGCGCTTTTCGTCGAGGCCGTTGGCGATTCGGACAGCTTTGGAGTGCTCGGTGATGGCGATGTATTCGTAGCCGATTTCTTTGGCGGCTTCCACCATGTCCTCGATGCTGTCCTTGCCGTCGCTTTCTTTGGTGTGCACGTGGAAGTCGCCGCGAATGTCGGAAAGCTCGATCAGTTTGGGAAGCTTGCCCTTTTCAGCCGCCTCGATCTCGCCACGGTCTTCTCGTAGTTCGGGAGGGATGAGAGGGAGATCGAGTGCTTTGTACACCTCTTTTTCTTCTTTTCCGGCGACCTTTTTTCCGGTGGAAATCTCGAAGATGCCGTACTCGCTGAGCTTCAAGCCACGGTCATTTGCCCTGCTGCGCAGAGCGATGTTGTGGGCTTTGGAGCCGGTGAAATACTGCAAGCCCGAGCCGAAGCTCCCGGCTTCCAGGACCCGCACGTCCACTTGCAAGCCGCAGCGGAGGCGGACGCTCGATTTCGTTTCGCCTTTGGCGATCACTTCCTCGACGTCGTCGTAGGAGGTGAATTTCTCCATAATGGGGCTTTTCTTATCGCAGATGGCGAGGATGTCGAGGTCGCCGATGGTCTCGCAGCGGCGGCGGAGACTGCCAGAAGGCTCGAGGCGCTTGACTCCTTTGATCTTCTTCAGGTAATCCACCAGCGCCTGGGCGTAGGAGAGACCGACGGAGAGCTTGAACCGCCCCAGTCCTCGCCGGACGTGTGCGATCCCCTTGAGAATCTTCTCTTCGCTCTTGGCGCCCATGCCTTCGAGGTCTCTGAGCTTGCCGGCCTTGGCAGCGTCTTCGAGCTTGTCGAGAGAGTCTATTCCGAGCTTGTCGTAGAAAAGCTTGACTTTTTTCGGTCCGAGGCCCTCGACCCTCAGAAGATCGGGAAGGCCCGAGGGCACTTTCGCCATTTGCTCTTCGAGGAACCTGAGTTTGCCGGTCTCGACTATCTCGATGATCTTCTTGCTGATGCCGGAGCCGATGCCGGGAATTTCCTGCAAGTCGTGCCCAGTCTTGACCATTTCCTCGACGCTTTCGGTCATGTCAGCGAGAATTCTGGCGGCGTTCTGGTACGACCTGATGCGGAAGGGGTTGTCGCCCTGAATCTCCAGCAAGTCGGCAATTTTTGCGAAGAAATCGGCTATCTGCTTGTTTTCCATGAGTTCGCAACCTCGTTTGCGAGAGGGCATCCGGTGAGCGCTTGTCGGTCGCAGCGCCCCAGCAGCGATGCTATCAGAAGAGACAAATGTGTCAAGGAAAACAGGATTGCACCGAAATGCTGTTCCACACGATGTGGCTGCGTCTCCGTGGCACGTCTGTTGTCATTACCCCCCCTGTCCTCACAGTTGCCGCCTCCAAGCCATTGCCGGGTTTTGGCGGGGCTTGTCGAGCCAAAGCTTAACCCAAAGTCTGGCGCGCAGATGGAGCCGGAGGTCTTTTCGATTTTTCTGAATGACAAGAGCGGTGTCATTTATAGCCTTTTGATGCACAAAAAGTGGCCATTTGTACGTCGCAACCTGTTGCGGCGGAGGTGATAAGACACGGTTCTTTTAAACCCAAAAACGGGCTAAAATTCCAGTGTTTTCCTGTAGTTTCTCGACGAGAGGGCATACTGGAATGGCCTCTTTTTGTCCAATCCGTGGTCCAGTGAGGCGCTGTTCATTATTTTCGGCAGGATTATATCGTATCTGTTGTCATTTGTCAAGAAAAAGAGATGATGAACGGTATGGGCGGCATGCTGGAGCTATTACGCACGTTGAGCGCTTATGGAAACTTGTGTGGGGGACTCTCAGCGCCTTGCCCTGGGTTATGGTGTTGCACCATTGGGGGCTTTTGATGCATTTCCGAGGCCTTGGCGAAGGGGCAGCGTAAACGCCATGCTGAGTAGGGGAGTCCCAACCGAGCCGGGGGGGATAGAGAGGCGCGGTTCCTTTCGCTGTAAGAGCGGGCCTGTGCCACGGAAATACAGCGGCACCCGTTCCCACAGCCCACCTTGACATTGTCCCCTTACCAGGCTAACTTTATGTGCGATCGCTGCTGTTGTCCCGTGGGCCTACGCTTGGTTCAGGTTTTGGGAGGCTTGGAAATGGTCTGAAGAGAGAGGGAGTTGGGGCGGTCAATGGTGAGCCGATGGGGGAAGCCGCCGTTGCCTTCCGGGAGATGCGGTCCGGGGCGACAGCCGCTATTGTTCAAGACAGGACGAAAGGTCCCCTCCCGCAAAGTAGAGGCGGGCCTGTCCTGCCTCAGTCAATTCCCCCTAAAAGAGGAACAGGACGATGCGTCTAATGATAGTCTTGGTCATCTGCCTTCTTGCAGCCGTACAGGGTCTTGCCGAAGGAGGGCCGGAAGCTGATGGCGGTCTTGAATCGTCTTTGAAGGGGAAGTTTTTATGGAAGCTTTCGCCTCCGCTGCTGGCGGCGGAGGAAGGGAGAGAAGATCATTGTTATTCGGTGAAGGATTTTTCGGTCGTTTTCTACAAGGGGCGGTGGCATGTGTTTCACACGACGCGCAGCGCGATCCGGAGCCACCGCGTGGAATACGTTTCGTTCCGCCGATGGGAAGAGGCGAATGCGAGCAAGAGGCACGTGCTGAAATGTACGGGAGAGGATTATATCGCGGCACCGCAGGTGTTTTACTTTCGTCCGCAGAAGAAATGGTATCTGATCTATCAGATCATTGAGAAGGGGCGGAAGCCTGCGCTTCAGCCAGGCTACTCGACGACAGAAAACATCGAGGACCCCGACTCCTGGACTCCCGCCGAGCTTATCTTTCCCGAGCATCCCAAGAACATTCGCATGTGGATTGATTTCTGGGTGGTCTGTGACGAGCGCAGGGCGTATCTGTTTTTTAGTTCGCTGGATGGGCGTTTCTGGCGGTCCTCGACTGATCTGAAAGATTTCCCGAGCGGCTTCGGCCCATGCCAGGTCGTTCTGAGGGCGAATGAGCGGGGTTGGCGGCTGCACGAGGCGAGTTGTACCTACAAACTCAAGGGGACGAATAAGTACCTGAGCATCATCGAATGCGTTCGCAAGGCGCCTCCGTCGGGACGTCGATTCTACGTGGCTTATCTCGCGGACAAGCTGGACGGGGAATGGAGGCCGCTCGCCGCCTCCCTCGAAAAACCCTTTGCCAGCACTGATAATGTCATCCAACCTGAGCCGCGATGGACGGACAACATCAGCCATGGGGAGTTAATACGAGCAGGGTGCGACGAGACGTTGACCGTTGATCCGGCAAATTTGCGGTTCGTGATTCAGGGGGTGCTGGCAAAGGATGTGGCTGGCAAGAAGTATGGGGAGATTCCCTGGCGGCTCGGGGTGCTGATGCAGGTTCAGCCTTTGCCCTGAAGTCCGTGTCTTGGACCAGCTATCGCATCGCGGTTGAAACCTTTGGCCGAGAAGCCCGGCTGAAGCCGGCTCCATCACGAGATCCGACGTACTCGCTGACCACCGGCTGAAGCCGGTGGCTAACAGTGATGCCGGCTGAAGCCCGGCAACCCAGGGAGTCTTTATCGCACAGAGCGCACGAGTAGGACGCTCCGCCGCGTCGACGCTCTTTCAACGACCTTCGTCCTGGAATCTGCGGAGCTGGTTTTGAAAATACCTTATGTGTGGTGGATCGAGGGCGATCGCTTTCTTGATTTCCTCAATCGCTGGCTCGCAATCCCCTTTGCGGTAGTACAGCTCGGCCAGGGTGTCCAGATACGCTGCGGTTTTGGGATCGAGCTCGATAGCTTTCTTCGCCAGCTTGATTCCCTTATCAAGTTCCCTGTCGTGCGTGGCGTAGAACCATGCGAGGTTATTGTAGTTCAACGCCTCGTTCGGGCTTTTGTCGATCTCGTCCGTGAAAGCCTTCTCCGCCTTCGCATACTGCTTCTCCGCCTCCTCCGTATTGCTAAGAGCCTTTTGCACATCTCCAAGTCCCGCGTAGGCCAGCGGCATGGCGCCAGCGGACAGCGCGTGCCTGAGCCACTTCTCCGCCTCCTCATAGTCCTTCAACTTCAGGTACAGCTCACCGATCAAGGCGTATGCTCCCCCTGGCTGCGGACTGAACTCCGCGGACTTCTTGTAATCCTCAATCGCCTCCTCGTACTTCTCCTCAATCTCCAGCTCCCGAGCCCTCTCGGCGTAGACGGCGGCGGTTAGCAGCGCGATGTCCGTCCGCGATACCACAATTCTCCTGGCGATCTCTCGGAGGTTCTCGCAGTGTCGAAGCGCCTGTTCGTAATCCCCCAGGGCACACCATATCTGCGCCATCGCCGCTTCGCTGTCGGCGTTGTAGTGGGTTGGGTCATCGGATGAGATAGTCGCCACGATCTCGAATAGATCACAAGCGGCTTTTAGCCCAACTTTTCTGCGTAAGTGCGAAGCGATGTTGAACCAATAGGCTTGATCATCGGGCTTGATCGCTTTTACCTTGGCCTCAAATTCCTTTTGCCTTGCCTCATCTCCAAGCTCCCTGTAGGCGAGGCTGGCGATGTAGAGAAAAATCGCATCGTCGGTAAACGTCTCCACCGCCTTTTCACAGAGCGACACTGCCCTCTTCGGCGACTTCTCTTCGCGCAATAGACCGAGAGCCACGTCAGCGGCCAATGCCCTTAACCTCGCCGCATCTTTGGGATCGCTGGGAGCAATGATGAGAGCGAGAGTCGCCAGCTCGGCAGCCCGCGCATAATCCTTCTTCTGGACGAGCAGCCGCAAGGCGAAGGCGTATTCGGAGGCTCTCTTCTTCTCCAGTTGCGAGATTTCGGAATCTATTTCGCTTACCTCTTCGGGAGTCTCTTGGCACACTCCGTCGAGCGACTGGCTTGCCAGCGCGAAGAGAACACTTGAAACCAGGAGGAAACGGTGATGTAGACCATTCATCATGAACGCCATTCGCTTGATGCATACTCTCGATAGTTCATACAAGCAAAGTACATCTTCTGAAGGGCAGCGTTCAAGAGAAATTGATGGGCTAAGGTTTGGCGAAAGCTTTCGTGCAGACGAACGAAGATCGTGCAATGTGTGTAGCACGCTGGAACTGGTTTAGCCAACGGGTGAACAATATGCTGCGCCGGAAGCTCTTGACTGCGATTTGCCGTGATACTACACTGGCTGGCGCGAAGAAAAGCGTGAAAAGGTGATAAGTTTCGAGGATGAGTGCGAACAAAAAACGGTCAAGTGCTCTTAGGGAGATCCTGAACCGTCTGAAGCGTGAGCTTCAGGATCTCTACGGGGAAAGGCTTGCCTCAATCATCCTCTATGGTTCGCATGCGCGCGGAGATGCCGAAGCGGGATCCGACGTGGATGTCCTTGTGGCCTTGAGAGAGTGTGCTGATGCCGTTTCTGAAAGGGACAGGATAAGCGGCATACTTCTGGACCTTGATCTCAAATATGACACGTTGATTTCCGTTGTGGTTGTGGATGCTAACGAATTCGAAACACGAGAAACACCTTTCCTCATGAACGTGAGGCGAGAAGGGGTTGCCGTATGAGCAGGAGCGATGAAGTTCTGGATCTGATTCGGAAGAGTGAGGAAAGCCTCAATGGCGCAATTCTTCTCCTGAAAAACAAGTTTTGTGCTTTTGCGGGATCACGTGCATACTATGCGATGTTGTATGCGGCGGAAGCACTGCCGCTGACGAGGGGGCTGGCATTTTCAAAACACCAGGCTGTAATTTCGGCCTTCGGGAAGGAATTCATTAAGACGAGCCTCATGCTCCGTGAAGTCCATCGTCATCTCATAGATGGCTATGACCTGAGGCAAGCGGGCGACTATGGCGCCGCTACTACTATTTCAACCGAAATGGCGAGCGAGGGCATAGATCGAGCAATTACCTTTCTCCTGCACGTGAAAGACGTTCTGAGAAAGGAAGGCCATCATATTCCAGGCTAAACGGATCTGCCGAATCGGAAAGCGAGATGCTCAAGATGTTTCGACCGGAGTTTTCGGGAGCGTTTTCGCCGGAGAGGCTGCGGCCTGACTTTGTCAAGGCTCTGGCGGAGCGAGTGCGGAGAGGGGTGTTTCCGCGGGCCAGCCAGCGGAGGAACCGATACGCGGTTGTGAGCGAGTCGGAGAAGGAATTGCGGTTTCGCAGCGAAGGGCTACTGGCCTCGATCACGATCGGCTGGAATGACGTGCACGTGCAGATTGATTCGCCGCCGCAAGATACTCCAACAGTCTGCTACGAGGTCAGGTATTTCGGCTGGGCGAGATACAGCGTGGTTCTGTGCGTGTTCATTGGAGTATGTCTGATCGCTACGTGGTCGCTCTTCGGGGAGAAATATGGGGCTCCTTACAGCGGAGCGAAAACGCTCTTCTGGGTCATGGTCATTTTCTGGGGATTTGTCTGGCCGTGGATTCTGGTTGCCCTCCACAAGCGACCTGCCGCGAGAGCCCTCGAGCGACTTTTCGCCGAGGTGAACAGCGCCAAAACGTGAGGTCTCGGCGCCGAGGTAGGAAGCGCTGTCAGCGGGTCGTCCGCTTCTCAGAACGATCGAGTGCTTCCGCAAGAATCTCCGCGATGTGCCGGACAGGTAGGTCAATGCCTCTCTGAGCGAACTGGTCACGCAGTTGAAGGATGCAGCCGGGGCATTCGGTTACCAGCACGTCCGCCTCCACCTTTCGAACGAACTCAACCTTCCTCCCTGCAATCCTCCATGACATACTATAATGGTGAGCGCTGAACAGTCCCCCCATGCCGCAGCAAAGATGCTCACCCTCCGATGACAGATAGTTCGCCGCCCTGCGAAGGATGTCTCGCGGTTCATCGGCGATGTCGCGTCCATATCGCAAATGGCAGGGGTCGTGGTAAAGCGCTCTGGCATCGAGAGGAACAATCTTGCTGTCAAGCTGCGGTGAAACGAACTCGCTGAATCCGAAAATCCTTCGAGCGAACCTTCCTCCTTTCTCGCCCAGGAGCTTCGGATACTCATCCTTCAGCGTCTTACCGCAGCTCGCGCACGGCACGACAATCGGCGAGTCTCCCGCAAAAGCTCCCAGATTGAGTTCCGCAAGCCGGCGCGCCTGTTCCACGTCTCCGAGGGAAAGCACCGGCGTTCCACAGCAGAGCTGATCCCCCGGAACGACGACCCTATAACCGAGCTCTTGAAGGACACGGATGGCGGATTCGATCATCTCAGGATAGGCGTAGTTCATCATGCATCCAACAAACAGGCTAACGGCATTGTCCCCAGGCACATTGGCGGAACCGAAGCGTTGGAGTGTTGTTCGCGAAGCCAGGTGCGGGATACGCCTGCGGCCCTTGAACAAAAGAGGAATGTGGCGGGTTGTCCCTCTTTTCCCCGGGAGGAGAAACTGGAAAAGATACGCCAGCTTGACGACGATGTCCGTCAGCTTTCTCCTCGGCAGAATGTACCCGAAGACGAACCTGTTCCAAAGAGACAGGCCGTATTTCCGGGGCATGCGCTGGCGAAGGAGAGTGATAACCGTTTCCACCCCGACGCCGCTTGGACACACCCAGGAGCACCGCAGGCATTTGAGGCACGACTGAATGCTCTCCTTCAGTTTTGGTGTGTAGAGCAGCTCGCCGTTGAGGACCGCCTCGGCGAGAGCGACCCTTCCTCTGGCGACCCGTTTCTCATCGGTGGTCAATTGATACGTGGGGCAGAGAGAAAGACACTTCCCACAGCGAGAGCATTTGATGATTTCAGGGCGAGCCAACTCCAGCGAATTCATCTTCCAAACTTCCGACGAAGGAGAGCATCAATACTTGGATGATGGGTTAGGTCGAAGTGTATGGGAGTGATCGAAATGTAGTTGTTGGAAAGTGCCGTGACATCGAAATCCAGAGGCTCCGAGAGGTCCGCCAGCTTGCCGCTGAGAGTGAAAAGGATTTTGTTCGGCGAGATGTCGTTTCTCTCAAAGCTCTCGCCGTAGCAGGACCCGGACTGCTTGGTGATGGCAACACCTTTGATCTTATTCTCCGGCACGTTCGGCACATTGACGTTCAAGAGGACGTTCGCGGTGAGGAACTGGTCTTCCAGGAGGGCGGTCGCGAGTTCCGCAGCAAATTTCGCGGCGTAGGAGAAGTCCGGGGACTCCCTGGCATCCAGAGAGATGGACACGGCTGGTAATCCCATGATAGCCGCTTCCACGGCCGCCGAAACCGTCCCCGAATAGATCACGTCAATGCCCACATTCGATCCCGCGTTGATCCCTGAAAAAACAAGCTCCGGCTTTTCTATTGGCATCCCCTTAACGGCGATCTTGACGCAATCCACGGGTGTGCCATCCACGGCATAGGCGGTCGCGCCGTCAAGCACGACTTTCTCCACGGTGATCGGGCAACCGAGGGTCACCCCGTGCGCCACGCCGCTTTTCTCCGTCGAGGGAGCAAAGACCATGGTCTCAGCGACTTTCTTCAACTCCTTGTTGAGAGCTGATAGGCCGTCAGCGTAAATGCCGTCATCATTGGTTATTAGTATTGCCATCTTCGCTCATCACGTTGAAATCGAGGGATCGCTCCAGCCTCTTCCTCAGCCTCTCAGCAAGAGCGAAATGTCTCTTGAATTCTGCTCGGTTGCTTTGGGCGATGGCAGTGAGCGCCTGGAGATACTCCTGAAGAATGGGACCATACTCCGGCTGCGCTCTCAAACTGAGCGAAAAAACCTCAGACGCTTTTCTGCTCGCGATTTCCTGAACGACGCGTCTATTCCGATGTCGGAACAGCCCTCTCAGGTCGGTCGTGATAATCTTCTCTTCCAGCGAATCTCTGTCAACCGTTGGGATGCTCACAGTCAGAACGCGATCCAGGGCTGCTTTTGTTTCCGAAAGGAGCATTTTGGGGCCGCCGATTGTCCGCTCGACCTGCTGTACAGCAAACTCCTTCCACTTCTCTTCAAGCTGAACGGGCGTGTTGAAGTCCCGCGAAAAGGCGAAAAGGAGAGACCGAGTAAAACCGTCTTTTTCTCGCAACTGCGTGACCGCTCTCCTGAGCAGGGACCTGCCGTTCTCTTGATGAAGCAAGAAGTCAACAACGCTTCCGCTCTGCCTGAAAAAGAGTTCCCTCTGGGCCTCGTCGGACGGAATCACCCTGACGCGGAGAAGCTGCTCGACAGGCAGAAAGGCGCCATTGCTCACAATGTCCGCGGCGTAAACGCGCAGATCAGCGATGTTCTCCCGAGGGAGATTCTCAGCCAGGCCGCACCAAAGCCACGGAGGCACTGTGGTTGCCCTACCCGGCTGCTTTTCCGGCCAGGTAAACCCGGCCATATCCGCCAAGCAGAGATTGACAATTTGAAGCACGAGCGCATCGCCTCTTTTGTTCGGGTAAATGTCGGCATTGACGATTCTCAACGAACCTTTCCTAACGGTGATCGTCCACAGCTTGACCTCGCCAGCCTCCGTTTGGTGTTTCCGGGAACGCAGAAGAATGCTCGCCGCTCGGCCCCATTGCCTGCTGTAGCCGAGCAGCCTGAAGACCTTTTGCCGGGTTCGTTCGGCGAACCTGGCTGCCCATGCACAAGTCGAGTGATCAGGAGCGGTGATCAGGAAATTGCCGTCGTAACTCCGGATGGCCTTCAGCTCCTCTTCAGCAATTGCCCGTGAGGAGAAGATGGAGCTACAAAGGGCGAGGGGAAGGCATAAGGACAGGATCAACAGGATAGGAGATACCGGCGCTCCTGTCCGACACTCTGCAGGGGAAATGGAATCCTGATCTTGCCTAAACATCTACGATTAACGTGACCGGGCCTTCGTTCACCAGCGACACCTTCATCATCGCCCCGAAGATGCCGCTGGCGACTTTCAACCCGTGACTCCTCATCTTTTCCATGAAATACTCGTAGAGGCGTTCGGCCTGTTGCGGTTCCGCGGCATCCGTGTAACTCGGCCGGCGCCCCTTTCGGCAGTCACCGTACAAAGTGAACTGGGAAACTACCAGAACCTCTCCACCGAGGTTGAGGCAGGAGAGATTCATTTTTCCAGCGTCGTCGTTGAAAAATCGCAGATGAGCGAGCTTCTCCGCCAGACGGTCGGCATGGCTTTCCGTGTCGGTGTGGGTGACGCCGAGCAGAACAAGCATGCCAAACCCTATCTGACCGGTGATTCTCCCATCAACGGTCACCGAGGCGGAACTGACTCTTTGCACGACCGCTCTCAATATCGCTCCTCCATACCCAAAAGGACTTGAAAAACGGCAAAGTGCGCCAACATCCACTTCCACGTAGGAAAGAGGTGATCGGACCCTGCCACGCTGTTGCCACACTTCGCCTTAGTCCTCAAGTTTCTCCTCGACGATCTCTTCGGTTCCATTAGGCAGAACCTTGCGATAGAAACAGGAGGTGTAATTCGTGTGGCAGACTGGACCTTTCTGCTCGACTTTGAGGAGCAGGGCATCGGCATCGCAGTCGTACAACAACTCCTTCAGCTCCTGCGTGTGCCCGGAGGTCTCCCCCTTCACCCATCTGGTTTGCCTGCTCCGGCTCCAGAAGACCGGACGATTGATCCGAAGAGTCTCCTCCACTCCTTCCCTTTTCATGTAGCCGAGCATCAAAACCCTTCCTGTACGATAATCTTGAATAACGGCTGGAATCAGCCCATTCGCATCCAGTTTCAGTTCGTCCCAGAACGCCATTTTAGACCCTCAGTCTTTTTCCAAATCCAGTGTGCTAAAGAAACGTCAGCTCGTTGCACTCCAGAAGCATCTCTCCTTCCACAGCTATTCAATCCACCTGGCTATTCCCCCTTTCCGATCCGGATAGCCTCTGAAAGGTCAATCGCCCCCTCGTACAGCGCCTTCCCAACAATGACACCGACCACCCCTTTTTCCTCGAAGGCTCTAATTTGCCGAATATCGTCGAGCGAGCTGACTCCTCCTGATGCGATTATATCCAATTTCACCGCCTCAGTCAACTCCTCAATGCTCGTCAGGTTCGGTCCTTTCAGTGTGCCATCAAGGGAAATATCTGTGAAAATGACCGTCTTCGCGCCCATCTGCTCTACCTGCCGCGCAAATTCAACCGCTCGCAAGTCGGTGGAGCGTGTCCAACCTTCAACGGCAACCCTGCCCCCTCTGGCATCAATCCCCACGGCGATCTTCTCTCCAAACCATGAAAGGGCATCCGCGAGGAAATCTTTCTGGCAGGCCTTTGTCCCCAGGATCACCCGCTCGACACCTGCCTGCAGGGCGGCTGAAATCTGATCTATCCCTCTTACCCCTCCGCCGAACTCAGCGGGAATGGCCACGGAGCGGAAGATGTCCTGAACGTGGCGAAGGTTTGAGATCTTTCCTGCGATCGCCCCATCCAGGTCCACGAGATGAAGATATTCCGCGCCCAAAGACTCCCACTTCTTCGCCACGGCCACAGGGTCATCGGAATAAACGACCTTGGTTTCGGCCTCGCCCCGGAGCAGACGAACACATTTTCCATCCATCAAGTCTATGGCAGGGATTACCAGCATATCAACCTCACATCTGTTTGTGTGCGCATCGCGCGGTCAAAGAAGCGCCGTCCACGGAACTCCTCCGTGCAATGCTTCAAAACACTCCAGGGCAACTTATCAAAGAAGAAAAGAAAGTCAACGCTTTTTCAGACGCGGATCTTTATGGTGTCGCAGAAATGCTTTTTTGAACCGGTCGCGCAGTTTCGTGCCCGGTGAAATTAACGGTACCGGTCACCCCAGAAAAAATCTCGTCCGAATCGGATCGTTGTTGACAGAGGACGGCCTTCCTAATAAACTATGCTAAACTTCGATTGGATAGGGGTGGTGTGTATGACAGAGTGGAAGGAGTCAAAGGAGCGAAATCCTCGCCATGGTCAAGGATGTTCTCGAACTGGTCAGGCGAACCTCAACGGACATTTCGGAGGACGTGGTCAATGCCATTGTAACGGCCCGCCGTAGAGAGCAAGCCGGCTCCATGGCCCGGAGCCTCTTCGATCAGATTCTCAAGAACATTGAGTTATCGCGCGAAAAGTCTGTGCCCGTTTGCCAGGACACCGGCACACCGATCTTTTATGTGGACTATCCCGCGGGAACTCGGACAGCGCCGATGCGTGCCGCCATCATCTCTGCCGTAAAACAGGCCACGCGAAAGTACTACCTCCGCCCGAACTCCGTCGAGACCCCCTCAGGAAGGAACACCGGCGATAATATCGGCATCGGTCATCCTTCCATTCACTTTCACCAGTGGGGAAGGAAATCAACCCGATTACGGTTGATGCTTAAGGGCGGGGGCAGTGAGAATGTGGGCGCCCAGTACAGCTTGCCAAATACTTCGCTTTCCGCGGGGAGGGATCTGGCTGGCGTGGAGAAATGCGTCATTGACGCCGTGTTCAAGGCTCAGGGGAAGGGATGCGCTCCCGGCGTCATCGGGGTGGGAATTGGAGGCGACAGGGGATCGTCCTACATCGTTTCCAAAGAGCAGTTCTTCCGTCGCCTTGACGACAAGAATGCCAACCCGATTTTGCGAAAGATGGAAGAGCGTCTGTTTCGTAAGCTCAACTTGCTGGGGATTGGCCCTATGGGATTGGGCGGCAAGACCACAGTTCTGGCAGTGAAAGTCGGTGTCGCCAATCGCATACCCGCGTCCTATTTCGTGTCCGTCTCCTACACGTGCTGGGCTTTTCGGCGGCGGTCCATGGTACTCCAGGGAGGAAAGGCCATTTATGATTAACATTCATCTTCCCGCTTCGGAGGAAGAGATCAGAAAGCTCAAGGTGGGCGATAAGGTGCTTCTTACCGGTCGCATCATGACAGCTCGGGACGCGGCCCACAAGTACATGGTCGAGAAAAAGCCGTCCTACTTGCGAGAAGTGCTGAACGGGTCCGTGGTCTATCACTGCGGGCCTGTTGTCAGAAAAGTGAAGGGGAAATACGAGTTTGTCGCCGCCGGCCCGACCACCAGCATCCGCGAGGAACAGTACGAGGGCGAGGTGATCGCCCAGTACGGAGTTAGAGGGATCATCGGAAAGGGAGGCATGGGGCCCCGAACCTCTGAGGCGTTGCAGAAATATGGCGCCGTGTACTTCAGCGCCACAGGGGGATTGGCCGCGGTTCTGGCCGATGCGGTGAAGGAGGTTGAGAACGTCTACATGCTGGAAGAATTCGGAGTCCCCGAAGCAATGTGGGTGCTCAATGTGGAGGACTTCCCGGTTATGGTGAGCATGGATTCACACGGCAAGAGCATTCACGATGAGGTGCTGAACAAGTCCCGCGCAGCCTTCGAGAAGCTGATCTCGCCGTAACCGCGTCCCTCGTCCTTTTATTGACCCAGCTTGCTTATCTCGTCGCGTAGTCTCGCAGCGTCCTCGAACCGCTCCTCGTCTATAGCCCTGGACAGTTCATTCCTGAGAATGTCCATCTTGGAGGGAGGTCTCCTGGCCTGAAGTTCCTTCAGCATCCCGCTGAGGACGGAAAGGGATCGCTTCTTCTCAAAGAGGAAAGTGGGGTTGTCCACCGGGGGGAGGTCTTCGATTTTCTCAATGGCATCCCGTACGTGCCTTACCGCGGAATCGTAATTGTGAAGCTGGGCCTCCCGTAGCGCTCTTGCTGAGGCATTCATTCTGATAATATAGGCTCGGTACTGCTCAAGTGCGAAAGCGTCTTTTTTGTCCTTAGCGTACTTCCAGACGAAATCGAAGAGCCTCCCGTTCCGCTCAGTGTCGCTGACAGTTCGCTCATAATCGCCCAATTCGAAGAACAGAACGTACCGGTGATAGTAAAGCAATCCTTCCTGCCGGAGTTCCTCACATGCCTCCCCGTCGAGTTCGAACCCTTCCTCAGTCCTGTGCTTGGAGATGTGCTCCTGGAGCAGAGACTCGTAATAGCCAAGCAGTGACTCCATCCCGTAAGGCCGTTTGCCATCCGGCCGGCCATCAACTTCCATCTGGAGCATTCCCAACTCGACTCTTACCTGGATTTTCTCCTTGCCATCCTCGCCAATGATCTTTCGGACGTGACTGAAGGGATCGTACTCCCACTCGTTGAGAAGCCCGCCTATGTCCTTACTCATGACCAAAGAGAACCTCGCTTTCCGTTCACGTCGCGTTGGCGCCGGAGGCTGCGTTCAACCTTTCGTCTTTTAGTCCACAGTCACCCACATTGCACAATTGTACGGCTTTCAGAAGGTTCAGCGAATACCACCTCTCCCGTTCGGGAATCCGCTGTGGCAGTGCCGGAAAGTCCTACTGGTTCGCCTCCGGCATCGCGCCTTACATGGGCCAGGCATGGGAACCGTCGAAAGCCACCCCCGCTTGGGAACACAGTGAATACTACCACCAGCCGCCAAGTTTCGCAACACCTACTTGAGATTATGGTGGCTCTTGACAAAAGCAATCTGGCGCTTATACTTTATTGATGTACCCTGGAGGCCGTAGATAGGGAGATGCACATGCTGAAGAAGCCCTTTTCTGGAAGGCGACGCTTGCTCAGCCGATGCGTGTCGGTTGTCGGCATAGCCGCACTGCTGAGCTTGATGTTTCTGGGGTATCTTCACGTCCACCACGATTTCAAAGCCCATAACGATTGTTCAGTCTGCCTCCTGCAAGCCTCCCCCTTCTCCCTGATCCATGAGGGAATTGCTCTCAGTTATGTCGCCGTAGTTGCGTTCCTGGCGTTATTCCAACTGCGGCTTCCAGTCTTCACGCGAATAATTGGAGAAGCTCCCATCCGAGCTCCCCCCAACCCCCTCGCCTGAAAGCACATTACCCATCACTCAGTAGTCATCACAACGTTGAGTTGGGAGCTTATCCATTCCTTTCCGAAGCAAGACAAAAAAGCTGCTTTACTTTGAGGAGGTAGAAAGTCCAATGCGATGGCACAGATGGAAATTTCTCATAAGCCTCTGTATGGCTCTGGTTGGTTTGACGACGGCATGTCTCGGGCAGGCGGTAGAGAGCAGCGATTTGAAAGCTGAGCTTGAAAAGCTCAAGGCGGAATTCGAGCAGATAAAAGATTCCTACGAGGCGCGAATCCGAGCTCTCGAGAAAAAAGTTGCCGAACAGGAAGCCCTGAAAGCAACCATCGAAGAAAAACAGAAAGAGATTCAAGCCCTGAACAAGAAAATCGTTGAGCTGGAGAAGAAGGAGGATGTCGAAGCCTTGGCCGGGAGAGTGGAGCAACTCGAACAGGCGGAAGCGCCCCGGCACAAGGCGGCGCCTGTGGGCGCCTACGGCGGCCTCATGAACCCGGACATAAGCCTCGTGGTAGACGTGAAAGGGATCCTTTCCGACACGGAAACAAATCCCCTCGACGAGAAAATCATGCTCGAGCATGCGGAGCTGGCCCTCCAGGGATACCTTTACCCAGGAATTCGGGCCGATTTCATCGGCGCAATCGGCCAGCATCCGGAGGACGGCGGAGACATACACACTCACACGGAGATCGAAGAGGGGTACGTTTCTTTTCTCGACTTGCCTGCGAATTTCCAGCTCCAGTTAGGGCGTAAGTTGCTGGACTTCGGCAGGCTCAACCCGATCCACTCCCATCACTGGGCCATTCCGGATACCCCTTTGCCCCTCCGCCGCATCTTTGGTGACCATTCCTGGTACGACGACGGCTTCCAGGTCAGCACGCTGATTCCCAATCCCTGGGACCTCTACTTCAAGGTGCAGGGAGGCATCTGGAATGGAAGATCGCTCGATCATGAGCACAACAACGCTCACAACGAGGAGCACAGCCATGAGGTTGCTGCGTTCAAAGGGCCGGTGGACTGGGATGGTCACGTCTTCACGGGCCGAGCCAGCCTCGATTTTTTCCTCAGCGAGGACGCGAATCTAATGGCGGGCTACAGCTTTGCGGGGGATGAGGGCACAGAAAGCGTTCTTCATGGTGCTGACCTGACGCTCGTTTACCGTTGGCCCATGAGTTACAGGAAGCTCCGCTGGCAGAATGAGTTCTTCTTTGGTGACTTCGAACTTCCAGGAGAACCTCTCCTCGCCCTTTTGCACGAGAACCACGACGAACACGGGCACGTACACATTGGCAATTATGATGCCGATGCCTGGGGCCTTTACTCCCTGCTTCAGTTGACCCTCACCAAATATTGGGAAACCGGTGTCCGGTACGACTGGTGGGACGGAGACTACCTGGACGACGAATGGGGTGCGACAGCTTTCTTAAGCTATTTCTTTACACACTCCATGTACCTGAGGCCTGCCTACCGTTACAGCGAGCTCGCAGATGGCGAGGATGAGCACGCGTTCTTGCTTCAGTTCGTGTGGGGTCTCGGTCCGCACGCACATCGGCTTGAAGATTGATGACACTCTTGGAAACTGGAGGTGAATTACACATGAGAGCTCTGATAAAGACGGTAGTGATTGCTCTTTTCCTGGCGATTAGCTTGGCATGTCCTGCTGCCAAAAAGCTAAGCGTGGTAGCGTCAACCCTGGACATGGCGGATATCGCCAAACAGATAGGCAGGGACAAGGTCAGCGTCTATGCCATCTCTACGGGTAAATACGATCTTCACTTCTTCGATCCCCGCCCCAGCCAGGTGATGAAACTCATGAAAGCAGACATGCTGATCGTCGGCGGTCTCGACGTGGACATTTGGGTCCAGGGCCTGATTGAAGCCTCCCGCAACCGCAAGATCAGGTTTGGCGCCGTCGGCTACGTCGACCCGTCTGATGGCGTCCGACCGATACAGGTGCCGAAGGGAAGAATTGACGGGGCGATGGGCGACGTTCATCCCTATGGAAACCCCCACTACTGGGTTACACGCGAAAACGTGCGTATCGTCATCGAGAACATCACCAAGTGCCTGGCTCGCGTTTCGCCCAAAGACGCCGACTACTTCGAGCGGAACAAACAGGCTTACCTCAGGAAAGTTGACGAGGTCTTCGACGCGCTCCATAAGAAATTGGCTCCGTTCAAAGGCACGAAGGTCCTCCAGTACCACCAATCATGGGATTACTTCTGCAACGAGTTCGGACTGGAGATTGTAGGAAGCCTGGAGCCAAAGCCCGGCATCCCGCCCTCTCCTTCGCATCTTAGAGAAGTGGTGAGGAAGGCGAGACGCGAGGAGGCCAAGCTCATGCTCGTGGAGCCCTATTATCCGAAGCGGCCGGTGGAGTTTGTCTCCCGCGAAACAGGGGCCAAGGTTCTTCGCTTGCCCTTTTACGTGGGGGGGAAGAAAGGGATAGAGACGTTCCTTGACAATCTGACGTACAACGTCAACCAGATTGTGCAAGCGTTATCCGGATGAATTCCAACGAGCAAACAGACAAGACGGTAGTCCAATTCCAGGGAGTCTCCCTCGGTTATGGTCGCGGTACGGTCCTGAGAGACCTCACGTTCTCCATAACTGAAGGAGACTTCCTGGGCATCATCGGCCCGAACGGCTCGGGCAAGACGACCATTCTCCGCGCCGTTCTTCGCGTGCTCAAGCCACTTCGCGGGTCAATCCATGTTCGGAAGGGCTTGAAGTTCGGCTACGTCATGCAGCGGCAGTCCCTTGACGAGATCTTCCCTCTGAGTGTGCTGGATGTAGTGTCCATGGGAAGGCTGGGGAGAAAGCGCCCGCTGCGGCATTTCTCCAAAAACGACCTGAATGAGATTGACCGGGCGCTTTCCATCACCGGAATCGAAGAACTGCGCCGAAAGCGCTACCGCGACCTATCGGAAGGGCAGAAGCAACGTGTTCTCGTTGCGCGGGCGCTTGCGTTCGAACCGGACATCTTGCTCCTTGATGAGCCCACAAACGATCTTGACATCCAGGGTGAGGCGCAGGTCATGAACCTGATCCGCCATATACACCGATCCATGGGGATCACAGTCGTTCTGGTCAGCCACCTCCTCAACGTTGTGTTCAACTACGTCCACCGCGTGATGTTCCTGAAGGACAAGAGAATGCGCATCTATGATAGGAAAGAAGCGCTTCGCCCACAGCTCCTGAGTGAGATATACGAAACTCCCGTCAAAGTGGGAGAGGTTGACGGCAAGTTCGTCATCGTCCCCGAGGGGGAAAGCAGTGCCCATTCTCAGTGAGACCCTTTTGCCATACGCTGCCCTCTTTTCGACAGAGGTGTTCACCGAGCCCTTTCTGCGCTACGCCCTATTCGCGGGGCTGCTGGCAGGGAGCGTCTGCGGCTTCCTCGGTGTGTATGTCATCCTCAGAAGAATTGTGTTTCTCGGCGTAGCCCTCTCGGAAGCCGCGGCCCTGGGCGTGGCTCTGGGACTGTTCATCGGAGGGAACGCCGAAGCAGCGGCATTCGGCTTGACTCTGGTGACGGCGCTGCTTTTCTCCCTTTCGGGCAGATGCAGAGGCCTTTCCAAGGAAAGCCTCATCGGTTGGGCTTATGTTGTTGCGGCGGGCGTATCAATAATCCTCATCGCGAAGAATCCCGCGGCAGAGGCACACGGTCTTGACGTCGTTTCCGGAACGCTCCTGTACGCGTCTGCGAAGGAAATCTGGCAACTTGGCTGCGTTGCGGGTGTAGTCTTCCTGACTTTCGTGTCGCTCCATAAGATGTTCATTTTCGTTTCCTTCGATAAGGAAACGGCTCGCTCCATGGGGCTGAAGACTTCTTTCTACGAGCTCTGTTTTTATGCTTGTCTGGGGCTCTCCATCTCTTTGGCCATGAAGACCGCCGGAATATTGTTCGTGTTCGCGTCCCTGCTTATTCCGGCAATGATCTCGCTCACACTTTTCCGGCGGATGTGGCTTATTCTTATCGGGTCGGTCCTGGTGGTGATGCTATCAGTACCGGCGGGGATCAGCCTTTCGTTTCAGGCAGACCTGCCGACCGGTCCGGCGGTGGTCTGTGTCTACGCAGGCTTGCTCGTGGTTGTTTCCGCAGCCAGAGCCCTGTACTCCCTGGTCCGATAGCTCCGCAGAGCGAGCAAACCAAGTGTCGCGAGCTCGGGGGAATCAGTGGCCGGGGCGGATCCTCTGCGGCCCCACCTTTTGAGCAGAAGCTCCTGAAAACGGCAATCCTTTAGAAGGTGTCGTCTCCCGAGGTTTCTGCGCCGCTTTCTCTCCGCCAGTCTGTGCGGGCAAGGAGAAGGGCGAGAAGAAGAAAGGGGATCAGGGTGACGGCGGGGTGTACCTCGGGCATCCATTTCGGAACCAGGCTGACCCCGGCGTACGTGAATGCGGCTAACGCCACGCCCAGGAAGGCATCGCCCGCGATCAATCCGGACGCGAAGAGCGTGCCGCGGGTCGTTTCAATCCCCGCCACCTGCTTCTTGGATTTGCGTCCGACCAAAAGCCAATGAAGGATTCCGCCGATGATAATGGGCGTGGACAGATGTATCGGCAGATAGAGTCCGATGGAAAAAGGAAGAGACCGAATGCCGAATATCTCCACAACGACCGCGGTGGCCATCCCTATGAAAACAAGGTTCCAGGGAAGATTCGCCTCCATTACCCCCTTGACCACCAGCGACATGATAGTCGCCTGGGGAGCAGGGAGATCCTTGCTTGCAATACCGTAGGCTTTGTGCAGCATCATCAACACCCAGCCGATGATGAGGCAGCTTGCGAAAACCCCGATCATTTCCCCGATCTGCTGGCGCCAGGGAGTGGCTCGCACCAAAAAGCCGGTCTTGAGGTCCTGAGACGTATCGCTGGCTATTGCCATCGCTATGCAAACCACGGCGCCAATGGAAAGAGCCGCCGCCATGCCGGTCTCGCCGCTATACCCTGCCGCCCGCAGGATGAAAGTGCACACCAGCAGTGTCGCTATGGTCATGCCCGAGATAGGGCACGACGATCCCCCCACAATCCCCACGATCCTGGATATAACAGCCACGAAGAAGAACCCGAAAACGGCGATAAGAGCCGCACCCAGCACACCCACAGGTATGTTTGGCAAGATTGCCATGATCACAACCAGCAATAAGACGCCGCCCCCGACTACCTTCAGGCTTATGTCCCGCTCTTCGGTGGGGATTTGTCCGCGGTCAACAGTGCCTGAAGGCTGACGAAACATCGCCCGAATCGAGCGACCAATCATGGGCAGGGACCTCAACAGGCTGATGAATCCGCCGATCGCCACGCCGCCAGCACCTATGTAACGGATGTAGTTGTCCCATATCTCATCTGGAGGCATTTGCGATATGAGCTTTGTAGCGGGGTAAAGCGGCTCAGACAGATGGCTACCGAGATAGCTGATCGCAGGAATAAAGACCATCCAACCAAGAAATCCCCCAGCAAAAATCAGCGAGGCGATCCGGATGCCGATGATGTAGCCGACCCCAAGAAGCGAGGGAAGAGCTTCCATGCCTATCATGGCGCTTCGATACAACGGCAATCTCGATTCGATAACGGAGGGAAAGGCCTTTAGGCCATCCGCAGCGAACTTGTAAGCGGCGCCCAGACCCAGCCCCTCGAATACTGTCCGAGCCTGAATTCCTCCCCGTTCACCAGCTTTGAGGACTTCGGCACAGGCCGTTCCTTCGGGGAAAGGGAGGGTCTTATGCTCCTCCACGACGAGGAAGCGCCGGAGAGGGATCATCATCAAGACACCGAGAAAGCCTCCCAGGAGCGATAGCAAAAAGGTCTGGAAAAGTGTGGAGGAGAGTTCCAGAAGGAAGAACGCTGGTACTGTGAAGATAACACCTGCTGCAAGGGACTCCCCCGCCGAGCCGATAGTCTGAACCATATTGTTTTCGAGAATCGCCCCTCGCCTCCGAAGAGCCCGGAAAACTGCCATTGAGATAACCGCCGCCGGTATAGAAGCGCTGACAGTCATCCCCACGCGGAGGCCCAGATACGCATTCCCTGCCCCGAAGATCACGGTTATGATGATACCGAGGACGATCGCCAGAAACGACAGTTCCTTCGACTTACGGCTTCCTCTTTGGTCTTGGAATTCATTCTCCATGATTTTCCTGGGCCCGCGTAGAGAATTGAATTAGTCTGGCTTTCACATAGCTTTTTGCATAACATGCAAAGACGCTGTCGTATTCTATTAGGCGAGTCACAACTTTTCAACGACATAACACAAAGATTATGGTAGTTCCTCGCGCAGTACGATAGAAAGGAGAAGAGGAATGGGATCGAAGGACAGGTTCTCGCGACGGACGTTCCTGAAAGCTGTAGCGGCGTCGTCCCTCTTATTGGGTGTTCCCGAGGAGGGTTTGGGTGAAACATCTCCGCCGAGGAAGCGTAAGGCAGGAAAAATGAAGATCGGTTCCGTCTCCTGGAATTTCCGAGGAATCGGCGCGGGGCCTCCTCTGGATGAAGCAATCGAGGTGACTGGGCAATTGGGCTTCGACGGCATCGAGCTGATTGTCTCCCGACCGGAGGACCTCGACACCTACTGGAAGGAACCGACTCTCTCCCACCTCCGTAAGAAGCTCGACAAGTACAACCTGGAGTGCTCCCAGTTCGTTCTCTTCCAAAGCGCAGTGGCGGGCTTACCGAGCCTGGACAATGATGAACGCAATCGCAGCCTCGACGTCTTCGAGCGGGGGTGCAAGGTCGGCGCCGCTCTGAGCGCACCCATGATTAACATTGTCGCCCCCTGGGCACGCGAGTTCACGGGACCTCACGGATACCTCCCCCGATACTACGCCGTCACGGAAGGGGCGCCGAAAGTCAAGTACCACATTGACATCGCAGAGGGATTCGATTTCGACGCCGTCTGGGAGCAATTCGTGAAGACAATGAGGGAAGCGACGGGCATGGCCAAAGCGCATGGGCTTCGCTTCTCACTTGAGAACCACACACACACTCTGGTCCCTCACGCGATGGCCTTCCGAATGCTATGGGACAGGATCAATGACCCTGCCCTGGGAATGAACCTGGACATCGGCTGGCTCCAGCTCCAGCGGGAATATCCTCCTATTGGCATTTACCAGGCCGGCGATAAGCTGATCAACGTGCACATCCGCGACATTGACGGAGTCGGGCTGAGGTTCGTTGGCATCGGCGAGGGCGTGATGGACTTCCCCGGTGTGGTCAAGGCCCTGAAAGACATCGGATACTCCGGCTACCTCACCATCGAGCAAGATGGCGTGCCGGACATGAAAGGCGTCGTCAGCCGGGGGCGAGACATGTTGGGAAAGCTCATTGCCTGAAGCAGCCAGGAGCACAAGCGAGAGCCAAAGCGGCGACCGTTGACGCGGCGATGAAACGCACTGGGAGATCCATCCCAATTTCGCCGTGATGAGTGACGTAACATTGTTTGGCTGCCAGGTTTCTTCCGGCCCTGCACTGATTTTTTTCGCAATTTCGAGAGTTTCTTCTTGACATTGCCATTCGACAGTCATAGGCTACATTTGAACGTTAACAAGGGTTTATAGTTGCTCCTGCGTTTCGGGCCGGGGTTTGGCGCGCTCCCCTTCTTCAGTAATCGCCCGCAACCGTAGTGTGTTGTTTTCCATTCAGCGAAACAGAACTGCTCCAGCATATCGAGGTAAGCGTTGCCAATGAGAACAAACCAACAAAAAATCCTCGTCGTGGACCACGACACAAACTCTCGCGCTGCTTACGTCTCCGCCATCGTTCCGCTCGGTTGTCTCATTCTCGAAGCCAAGGATGGCCAACAAGGTTATGAGAAATTCAGAGCGGAAGGAGCCGACCTCATCGTTTCTGCTGACGCCATGCCCGGCTTGACCGGCGTCGAGATGGTCAGGAAGATCAGGGAAACAGATGAGGAAGTCCCGGTCTTGTTTCTGAAGCGGGACGGATCGGGTGATCTGGAAGACGAAGCAGGAGAACTGGGAAACTGCAAGGTCTTGAAGCAGCCCTTCTATCCTCGCCAATTTCGCTCTCTTGTGGAGGCAGCGCTCTCGCGCTAACCTGCCGCTGTGCCGTGGGGACCCCGGCGCTTGCGCCCAGAGACAGGAGGGCCGCAGCCGATCAGGTGCTCGAAAGCCCAGTGGCTACCCCACGGTCAGAGAAGAGAGGGATCTTTGAAACCGCTTTGATCGTCCCTTGGTCACGGAAGCCAACCCTGACTCGCCGTCGCGACTCGCTGATCTTCCACAAATGCCCCCGACGGGGGCCGCCGCGCATGTCCCGATCAGCCGCCATGTTGTCGCCTCCGCGCTATCACCACGGCTGAGAACCCTCCACGTTCTCCACGGCCCGATAGAAGCGCAGAGGGGCTTGCCATGGGGGGAGAGGAGTCCCCGAGCCTTCAGCGTCTGTCCAGGAGGTTGTCCAGTCGCCCTCAGAAAGGACATTTGGCTGAGCCAAATGCCAGTTGAGCAGGTCATCAGAATAATAGACGGAGTACGTTCTTCCCGAGACGGAACTCCAGGTGAGGGTCATTGCGCCCCCCTCCGCGGGCTCGATCATACTCAGCGAGAATTCGTATGCGCCCATGTCAATGGCGGGCGAGTCCCACCGCTGCGCTCCCCCGCCGTACAGGCCTCTGGGTCCGCCATCGAGGTCCACAAAAGGAGCCGTGAAGGTGAACTCGCAGCCATAGCACCCGCCGAGGCATGGCCAGAAGTTGGGGCAGGAGTCAATGCAAGGTGAACCTGGCGTCAGCGTGAAGTCGAGGTTTTGGGCGTCGCGGAAGAGGGGGTCCGCAGCGATGTTTCCGTCTCCGGGCCAGACGGCTGATGGCTGACCGTCGCTATGGGTGGGGAAGGGGCCTTGCACGTCAGAATACCTAACTGTCACGTGCCCGCCTTCGATCTGTATTCCGGCCCCCCCGTTGGGGGAGGACCCGGGACCGTTTCCCCATACTATACTGTTTTGAACCCATATGTCCGCCCACGCGGCCACAAAGATGCCCAGCTCGTTGGCGGTGACGGTGCAGTTCAGAACTCTAAGCGTAGTGAAGTAATCCGTGCTGATGCCGGCGTAGTCCCCACAGACGAGGCTGTTACAAAGAGAAAGGTCGTAGGCCCAGCCCCCGATGCCACGGCCGACGAACGCGCAGTTGTAGATTTTGGCCCGGGACCCCTCGAGACGCGCGCCGCTTTGCTGGAGGGTGGTTCGCGCCATCGAGAGCTCCGAATCCTGCGCCCGGACGCCTATGGCGCAGTCGCGCACGACGCAGGCGTCAATGGCGCAGACAGCGTGCGATAACAACACACCCTGGCAGGCACCCTCAATTACAGTTCTCTTGATGATGATCGGCGAGCCGGGGGTCTGCCCTTCGCACTGTATGGCGGCCTGAAATTTCCCGGACAGCGCGCAGTCAATCACGAGCTGATTGCCATGAGGCCCCAGAGATATACCCGGCGGCCAAAAAGGCCGGGGCCGGAGGGGATCGCCAGCAGGGGCGGCCACGCTCAGGTCTCTTATCTGAACGTCCTCGGCGCCCCCTACCGCATAGATAGCCGCCTTCGGCTGGCGTATGACGGTCGCGTCACCACCCCAGCCCCAGAGGATGATGCCGTCCTTCAGGGTGACCTGCTGCACATACTCGCCCGGCGCCACATCGACAATGTCGCCGTACTCCGCGGCATCCACGGCATCCTGGATGCTCCTTGCGGCCGTGCGGGGGGAAGTGTGAGGGAATTCGTTCGATCCGGTCTTCGAGACGTAGTGAATATCCGCGGAGCAGGCCAGGGCATGAGAAGCCACAACGACCAAGACCAGGCGACTCAGGTGCATTCCCATGATACTCATCCCCTCTATCTTCACTTCCGCCAGGAGCGCATCGCCAGGTCGAAGCTGAGGTCGGAGCTTGTGTCGCTGACCTGGTGCGCCTCAGCACCAATGACGTTCGTCCCTTCCACAAGGATGGACTTGTCGATGAAATAACGATGATACTGCTTCTCGTAGCCCTCCTGATCACCGATGGTCTCTCTTGCGAGCGTGAGATGGTCGGCCGGCCCGCCTGGCATATTGGACCGGGCGACCTCCTTGCCGTTGATGTACACGATGCAGCCATCGTCGCGGAGGATGTCAATGCTGACGTAGTCAATCTCCCCGAGACCCGAAATGGTGAAATCCTTGCGGAAGTAGCAGGCGAGGACTTTGTCGTCGTTGGCGTCGTACTCGTCGAGGGTAGATGTGCCCTGCCACGATGCGTCGCCGTAACCCAGCGGCCCGGGGCCCTGAAGCCAGCTGGAGTCGCCCTCGTCGTACTCAGGCTGCCTCCACCAAAACCCGTTATCGTCTGTCGGCGGTTCTCTCCTCGCCTCATCCTGGGGGAGATCATAGTATGACCAAGCGCTCCCTTATCTCTGTACCCCAGTAAGGGCACTCTGTCAAGGCCTTTCTCGCTGGAAAGCGAAGGGGAGCGTCCTTCCGCTTTCCGCCCCGCTGATCCTTGAGGGCCGGTCACGCGATCAGGTCCCAGGCCTATGGTTTGGTCGTTAGACAATCAGCATCTCCGCTCGGCCCCATCAGGAACATCCAAAGGAAGAATGTACAACGACTGACCTGTCGCGTATAATGACCGCTCAGGTGAAAAGGGCAAACTGTTTCCCATAGGAGCAGAAGCAATGGTTGACTATGTCAGGATCATCCCCTGCCTCGATCTCAAAGACGGAAGGATTGTGAAAGGAGTCCACTTCGTCAATCTCAGGGACGCTGGCGATCCTGTCAAGAACGCGAAGTTTTACGAAAAGGAAGGAGCCGATGAAATTGCCATGCTGGACATCACCGCCACGGTGGAGGGGCGGAAAACTGACATGGATGTTGTGAGAAATGTTGTCTCCGCCGTGAACGTTCCCCTGACAGTCGGCGGCGGCATCGGCTCCCTGGAAGACATCGCCAGAATCATGGACTCAGGGGCATCCGCCGTTTCGGTCTCCAGCGCTGGCTTCCGGAATCCTTCGCTGATCTCCGACGCAGCGGAGCGCTACGGCAGCGAAAAGATCATCGTCGCCATTGATGTTGACCGAAACCCGGATGTTCCTTCGGGTTATGAGGTGTACATTGATGGCGGGCGAACGGCAACCGGTTCCGATGCTCTCGAGTTCGCCAAAAAAGCAAAGGAGCTCGGTGCCGGGCAGCTTCTGCCCACGAGCAAAGCTACAGACGGAACAAAGGAGGGCTACGATCTCGTTATCACCCGGGCAATGGCCGAGGCCACCGGACTGCCGGTCATCGCCTCGGGGGGCGCTGGAACCCTCGAAGACATGTACCTCGCCGTTGTCGAGGGGAAAGCCTCCGGCATCCTGGCGGCCTCCGTTTTCCATTTCCGTGAAATCTCAATCCCCGACCTCAAGAAATACCTTTCAAAGCGAGGCGTGAAGGTTTCCGGAATATGAGCCGCTTTTGATCTGGCCTGACGTATCGGGAATAGAACTACGAGGAGCTTTATGCCAGACAAATCGCGCGAGTATTCAATGCTGCCCATTTCGGGGTGCGTGATCACTTACAACGAGGAACGCGACATCAAAGCTTGCCTCCAGAGCATGGGTTTCTGCGATGATATCGTGGTGGTGGATTCCTACAGCACAGATCGCACTCTGGAAATATCGCGTCAGTACACGCCGCGCATCTACCAGAACGCGTACCAGGGAAATATCACCCAGAAGAACTTCGCTCTTGAGAAAGTCAAATACGATTGGGTGCTCTCCCTCGACGCTGACGAGAGAGTATCCCCCGAACTGGAAGAGGAGATCAGGCAAGAATTCGCGAAGGGTTTCGATGCCTCCTTCGGTTACCTAATCAAGAGGCACGTCAACTACCTCGGTAAATGGATAAACCACTGTGGCTGGTATCCCGATTGGAAGCTCCGCCTCTTCAACAAGAAACACGCCCACTTCGGCGGCAGAGAACCCCACGACATGGTGGTCACCGCATCGAAAGTCAAGAAACTTCGCGGAGAGATCCATCACTTTCCGTGCGGCAGCATCTCCGAACATCTCCGCACAATTGACAAGTACTCCACCATAACCGCAGCGAGATTGGCGCCCTGTTCGTACGGCAGAGCCGCGGCTCTCCTGATCCTGGCCCCGTTAGCCAAGTTCTTGGAGATGTACATTCTAAAGAAAGGAATCCTCGACGGAGTACACGGATTGATCATCTGCCTCATTTCGTCTTTTTCCCGCTGTCTCAGGTACGCGAAAGTGATCGAGCTGAAATTGTCGAACAAGAGGCCCAACAGATGAAAAGGCGTTTGCTTCACGGTGTTTTGATAGTCTGCTTGTTCGTCCTGACAATTCTGTTCGCTCCATGCGCCGCGCAGGACTTGCGTCTCGATGTCAAAGAGCACATGCTCGCCAACGGGCTGAAAGTCCTGATCCTCGAGCGCCATCGCGCTCCCATCTTCTCCGCCTGCATCTACTACCGCGTCGGTTCCGTTGACGAGAGCACCGGCAGTACCGGCATCTCCCATTTCATCGAGCACTTGATCTGGAAAGGAACGCGAACGCTCGGCACAAAGGACTTCGCCGCCGAGAAAGAAATCATGCGTCAAAAGGACGAGGTGATGAGCCAGCTCACCAGCGAGATGCGGCGAAAGGAAAAACGCCCCAAGGTCATTCAGGACTTTCAAAAGCGCTTCCAAGAACTGGACGCCCAGCACAAGAAACTCATCATCAGCAACGAGATTGACAAAATCTATACCGAAAACGGCGCCACGGGCGTGAATGCCTCCACCTTTTTCGACTGGACCAATTACTTCCTCAGCCTCCCCAGCAATCGCCTCGAGCTTTGGTGCGCCGTCGAATCAGACATCATGCGCTATCCTGTTTTCAGGGAGTTCTACCAGGAACGCAACGTGATTCAGGAAGAGCGGCGGTGGCGATATGAGACGAATCCCGGCGGCGCCCTCTACGAGCAATTGATCGGCGCTGCATACATCGCCCACCCCTATGGCAGAATCGTCATCGGCGCCATGTCCGATCTTCAGAACTTCAGCCGCAAACAAGTGCGCGATTTCTACACCCTCTACTACGCCCCAAACAGAGCCGTCATCTCCATCGTAGGTGACGTCAACCCCGACGAAATCATCCCAATGATCGAGAAATACTTCGGCTCCATCCCCCGTCAGCCCGATCCGCCGCCAGTCATAACCGTCGAGCCGGGTCAGCGGGGCGAACGCAGAGTCTCGGTCGAGTTCGACGCGAACCCCGAGGTCGGCATCGCCTTCCACAAAGTGGAAATGACCCACCCCGATCAGCCCGTCTTTGACGTCCTCGCACAGGTTCTCTCCTCCGGCAGAACCTCTCGCCTTTACAAAAAGCTCGTCGAAGAACTTGAGATCGCCACCGACGTCTGGTCGGGAGATTTCGAGAGCAAGTATCCCAACCTCTACTACATCTTCATCCAGCCGAGAGCCCCCCATACCATCGAGGAAGTCGAGAAAGCCGTCTACGCCGAACTGGATCGCCTGAAAAAAGAGCCTGTCTCGGACTGGGAATTGCAGAAAGGCAAGAACCGCCTCGAAGCCAACTTCATCTCCTCACTCGACTCCAACAACGGCCTCGCCGCTAAAATCGGCTTCTACGAAACCATTGACACCTGGCAGTACATCAACACCATCCTCGACAGATGGAAAGCCGTCTCCACCGAGGACATCACCCAAGTCGCCAAAACCTACCTGAACAAAAGCAACCGCACCGTCGCCTTCATCGAAAAAACCACCGTGGGCAAATAGAGGATCGCACACTCTTTTCAGATACCCTTTAGTGACTCCTTCCCTTCTCTCAGCTCGGGCGATTTGTTTGGCAGGAAGGGTCGGGGTAGCTCAACGTTCCGTTCCCGACTCTGGCGGAGGAGGTGTAGGTGTGGGGAATTGGCTGGTCGTCCGGGGCGGAGGTGCCGATGTGGAGGGCTTCAACGCCCAGCATCTTCAGGTAGTCTGAGATGAGCATGCGGTGGCAGCGGAAGTAAAGCCTCTCCGCGCACATGATTGCTGTTGGGCAGGTCTCCGCGTGGTCCAAGAGCGAACTGATCGCCTCGCGGAATTCCTCGGCTTGCATGTAATCCGCGTAGTTGCGGAAGGCCGGACTCCACAGACCGATGTTCGGTGAATCGGGAGCAGTCTTTCCGTGCCGCCTTCCCCCGAGCTTCTCCATCCAGATATATCGAACTCCTTTCTCGGCGAGAGACTTCTCCAGCCCCCCGCGATTGAAATGCGGGAACTTCTTCGACGAAGGAAACCGCCTCACGTCCACCACACAGCGGATGTCGTATCGCCTGAGAACGCTGAGGAATTCCTCAAAACTCCTCGTGGAATGCCCGATCGTGTAAATCCTCATTCCCATTCTGCCAAGTCCGCTTTCCGGGCGCTCCGCCTCAAGCGAACTACCGCCCGCACCGTTCCGGACAAGCGGCTGTTGCTCTGCTTCGGCTCCGTCTCCGCCGGTTTTTCTTATTCTCTCCTCGTGGCGTTCGTTTCCTGGTAGAAGCGAACCAGACGACTATCCTTGCCAGGCTTTAGCTGGCATCTCCTTTAGCCACCGGCTTTAGTCGGTGGTGAAGGGTCGGAGCAGTCTTCCTCGGAGCCGGCTTCAGCCGGGCTTCTCGATCCAAGGCTTGAGCCATCACCGAGTAAGGCGTTGAACGCATCAACTGCCCCTATGGGATGACTATTTCTTATCTCTCTCACCCGAATAGAGCTTCGGGTCCGGCGGTGCCTGGCAGCTTAGACAAACCATCCCCTCCGGCCCGGCGATCGTCCCGTGGTTTTCGCCCGCAGGCACATAGACCACGTCCCCCGCCTTTATCGGCCGCTCCACTTCCCCCTGCTTCAGCACGCCCGACCCCTCCAGAATCACGAACACATCCTCCGACTCGTCGTGGTCGTGCTGCGGAAACTCCTGCCCCGGGCCAAAGACGACGTAATTGAGCGTGATATTCTTCGCCCCCATCTCAGGATACACGACCCGCCGCGTATCGCCATCACCCATTTGAAACTTCATTCCCTCTTTCAGCTTCAATATCTCCGCCATTTCCTCACCTCACTTATCTACGTCTCGCAACATGGATTGCACGCATTTGCCAAGCAACCCACTCTAATCTCGCTCTGACCTTAACACACCACCCACTTCCCCCTCCAACTGAAAACAACACCACGCGTAATGCCTCACTTTATGGGGGAGAGTTTCTCATGTCTCTTTATCGGTTCATCTGGACCTCTTTGACGATTGTGCTTTATCTTCTAATCGGCATGATACTTTTCGGCGTGAAAATGGGCGGTGCTAATCTACTCTGGGCGCTTCTCGTGCTTGTTCTGACCATTGCGTCCTTTTTCCGGCATCGGGATCGTATCCGCCAGTTTCATGATGGTTTTCAAAAGAGGAGACCCTTTAGCTTTCGCATTTTCCGGCGCCTCGTATCTTTTGGGCGGGGTCTACTATCCCGTAGCCGTCTTGCCGTATGTTCTGCTTCCCTTAGGCCTTCTATGTTTCCGGCGTGCTGTAACAAGAGCAAAGATGGATGGGAGCCTGACGCATTATTAACGTTCAGTCTCTTGATCAAATGAAGCCGGGTGCGATTATGGAAAGTGCCAGTCCGGAGAAGGCGAACGATGTGCTGGAGAGCCCAAAAGGCATCGCGAGCGAAAAGGAAACCTCATTTGACTGAAGCAAGACTCACCAAGATGCCCCAGCAATAGAACCAAGCCCGCCACAACAACGATGTAAACACCGAGTGCCATGATCAACAGACATGCTGACTGCAATTACGATCTTTGGGCCAGCATCGCAGTGCCTTGTCCGTGTGTGCTCAGTAAGTGGCGCTATCGTCCAGGGCGGCGCGCGAGCCTTAGTCCGTGCTTCACCATAAGCCGAATAGGACGGACTATGTAATACAAGGGAAGAAATGAATCTGGCAGCGCTATAAGTCTGCGTTCCAGCACGGTTGGAGTCATCAGGACAGAACCGTATCCGACACAGTAACGGATTCTATCCATCAGTCCCGCCTGCATCCTGAGCTGGAAGAGGAAGGGTTGGAAGATCACGGAACGGTTGCTATCATTGCGGAAAAGGCGATCTCGCACTTGGATTGCCAGTGTCCTTACCACACGATCGGCCTGGACCTTCTTCAGGACTTCGTTCGGAAGATATACTTTTAAGAGATCGTTCGCTAACAGAAGCCCAAGAAAAAGCATTCGCTCGCTGCGTAACTTGCTGGCCTCGCTGATGGCATATTGCCAGCGCATCTCTCTGTGAAGACTGATAAGTTTGGCGACATCACGGATCCATCCCAACCTTTCCCAGCAGTGTTTCGAACCGTGCATGCAGAGTGTCAATAGTAAATCTTCTGGCGAAAGGACCGAAACATCTTTGCCCCCGAGGGACGTCAGTACAAGCCGTTCACACATGCGCTGGAAATCGAGTGGGGCAGAAAAGTACCCCGGTGTGATCAGCCAGTGAATCTCCACCATAGGCCCATCATCACCCTGCACAAAGGCACAATGACAGCGGTGCTTTTCATATGCCGCCTTCAGTTTCGGACTGAGCTCGTGTAAGGGCGTGTATCCGTGTGATATCATTAGTTCATTCACTCTCGCCGAATCCTGCTTCCGTATCAGGATATCGAGGTCGCCGAACTGACGGAGCGAAAGATCACCATATACGCACTCAGATAGCGTGGGCCCTCTCAGCGGGACAACAGGGATGAGGCTTGCCTCGAAAAGATTTAGGAGTCGCAGCAGTTCTCGAGTCAGCAGAAGATTACGATAAGCGTTGGTATAGAAATGGCTCCGGAGTTCATGCATGGTCGCCTCCGGAACCGCCTCCGGACACATTGTGCTGAGGGTGCGGTAGAGGAGGGGCATTACGCTGTGCGAAAGAGATGTGCGAATCAGATAGTTCCAGTGAATGTCTCTGGACGCCAGAGCCCTGATCCGCTCAGCTCCTTCAGAGTTCATGCATGCTTGCGCGCAACGAAGCAGCAGCTCATGTTCAGGACGCATAGTTGACCCGTTGGCTGTGTTATACGCCAGGGATGCCTGTTCTCGAGCAACTGGCTCAGGGCGGGAAGCTCCGTAGGCACGGCTCATCCATTTCGGTCATTTGAGCCTTGTGGTGGGGTCACCGAACAGAATCCAGGTGCGACGGATGTCCTGGTCATTGACCACTGCCTTGGCCCCTATTGTCGCCTCCCCAAGGGTCACCGACTCCCCGCTGAACAGGAGTCGAACCAGTTCCTTGTTCATCTCCACTTGCCCACCTGGCCATGTCAAGCCGGAAGATGCCCACACGGCTAAGGCTCCTCCCTGCTTTGTTTTCAGCAGCGCCTCCGCCAGGCTCTCGGTGTACAGGTCATGGAAGAAGCCGTTGACACAGGTCATGCTCACTAAGAACCGCAAACGTGATCCATTGCCAAGACCTCTGGCGTCCTCGGAGGTCACCAAACTCCCTCTCCAGACTTCCACCGAACCATGCCCAACCTTGCTCCCGACGATCTGGAAGAACTCGACTTCCTGGTGCGCGCCTCCCTGAGCAGCACCCGCGGTCAATCGCGGCTTATCCACTCGTTCTTTGACCTGGCGGGCTTATCCCTATGACAGCAGCTCGTTCCGTTGCTTACACAATGCTCAGTAGAGACCACCCCGCTTTCATGATGAGAGTCGAGAAAAGAACACGTGACGGAACTCATGAATCGGAGCACTTAGGGAGCCTCTTGTGTAATTGCTCCCTGGTTAGGTGGCTATAATCCCGCCCGTCTCTTTGCTCCCCATGATGTGTTGATTTGAAACAATCTGGCCATGGTAAGATCGCCAGATCAGGTCCCCTACAACACGTAAACCTAAATTGACCATCCCAGCTTGCCACGCGCCGGTACTCGCGTTGCATCCAACAAAGTCCGCGCCAACAAATGTGTTTCCTGAATTCAATGTCAGCCTTTCTCTCCTCGCCCACCCACCGTTGACATCCATTTGCCTGAACAAGTGCATGTGTCGAGCCTGGCGATAATCAGATAACGTGACCCCTGCCCCACTCTTGAGGCAAAATTCCCGCAGAAAGCAAGAGACCCCAAATTGTGGACAGGGCCGCGGCCCTCTCGGTTCCTGAGAAGGAAGCTGGAAACGTTCGGTTCGTTTATGATGAAGAAAAGCGACATCTGGGCCCAGGTGGTATGTTATTTGCGCGACACCCTGACCGCTTTCTCTTTGTCCTTGTTGCCCCAGAGCCACAGTCCCAATAGACGGTGGCCATATTTGAGCATCAACCTTCCGGAGTAAGCGGCAGCAAGGGAGGGTTAGCCTTGCCGATAAGTCTGAAATGATGCTCCAGATTAACATCCTCCTTAGTCTCCTGTTACCAGGGCAGAAGGCACGAAAATAGAAGAAAAAGAGAACGGTCTTCGGCAATGAACCGCTCACTGGTTACCGGTTGTTGACTGCGGCCGCAAGGGGGTGGCGCAACCAGCAACAGGTGTGGGAGGTCGCTCTGTCGTCTTTAACGAGAAAAAGGCAGAAAGGACTTGACAAACGCCAGGAAGTGTTGCTATACTGAAACGGAGTTTTGATAATGGAGTGGGAAGACGTTTAATCTCGTCAACAACCCACCCAGCGTTAGGAGATCGAAGAACTTCACATCAGCAGATAGTTCCTGGTTGATCGCGAGGCAGTTAGACACGCTTCGTGAACGGCGAACGGAACTTTAACAAACATGAAATGCGGGATTCTTCCGAGAGGAAGGATCGGGGGGAAATGAGGCGTCTCGGCCAATTCGTGCCTACTGGTGGCTCACGCACATTCGCTCCGTCGAATGTGATGTGCCGCTGTGTGCTTCCTTCTTTCTGGCACCTTTCCGGCCGTTGTCCCCGCAACGAAGTGGCTCCTCCGCAAGGCTCGCCGGCAGCCGGCCCTGTACCAGGCACCCACTGCGCCGACGTGACCCTGGTAAAGCGGCCCTTACTGCGTTCCGTGCCGGGATAGCCGACACATTGCATTTGCCGCCGACGAACCTCAGTTTCCCCAGACATATCGAAGAGCGTTGGAACGCTCCGAAGAGGTTCAGAGATTCGCTTCTGCCTCAACGTGGGAGCCTTCCCTGAGCTGGTTCGGGTCCCCCTCTTGGCAGGGAGAAGGTGATTCCGAAAATCACGTGCCACAGAGAGAACCCGATTCCAGTTCGGCAGGCGAAGCGCTGGCACATGGAGCAATAACCAACAAGGGCTGAGGAGCCATTGTCATGCAGAATCTGGTGATCGCCAACAGTGACCCTGACTTTCTGGAGAAAGCGTCTCGCGCTCTGGTTAGTACCGGACACCGATTCCTTGCTCGGTGTAAGGACCCGGACAGGGCCATTGACCTGATCAACTCCCGCCAGAAGTCCGATGAGCCGGTCAAGGTTCTTCTCGGCAGCGTACCAATGAATGACCCGCAGGTTACCGATTTTCTGCGGAAGCTGAGAGAAGAATTCCCTGAAGTAGCGGTGCTTGTCGTTGAAGAGGACAACACCTGGGGCTTGGCAATTGACGTATTTGCCGCTCCGAACCGTCCATGGCCGGACAACCCGATGGTGCCTTTGGATGCGGACGGCCTCGGCTTTCTTATCAACGAAGCCGTCGCCCGGTTTGCTGATCAAAAGTCTCAGGAAGTCGCCATTGACCAGCTCTGGAGAAGGCTTCAGGAGTTCACGAATTCGCCAGACCTGATCGAGCGGTTTCTTGAAGAAGTTCTCGCCTTTCTGGAAGTCGAAAGCGGGTCCATCTTTTTCTACGATGGGAAACGGAAACGAATGGTGCTGGTGGCGGCAGCGAATGACGATGGTCCTGATCTTGTCGGCCTGACAAAGAACGTGGGAGAAGGTGTGGCAGGGTATGTCGCCGAGCAGAAGAAACCGCTACTGGTGGTCTCCCGAGAAGCTGCTCCGGTCCCTATGACGGCCTCCCATCGCCGGTACGAGACAGAATCTTTCATCTGCGCCCCTATTATCAACCACGGCCGTTTGATAGGTGTCCTGAACCTTACCGAGAAAAAGACGAAAACCCCCTTCGACCAGAAGGACCTGCACCTCGTCATGTCTATCGTTGACCAATTCTCGGCCAGCATCGAACAGACGCTTCACCACAGGAACCTCCGCGACAAGAACAAGAGGCTATCCGCTGTCATAAAGAAAACGACTGCAAGACTCAGGAGTAGCAAGGCTCTTCTTTCTTTTGCGGAAGCGTTTAACACGGCGGTGGTCAACAACATTCCTCTGGGCGTTGTGATCTTAGACAAGAAGCTAAACATTCGTTTGGTAAATAAGAGCTTTCGTGACCTCTTCACGGAGAGAGGAAAGGGCATCACAGGGCACCTTTTTGTTGAGGCTCTCAGCTCGGTCGCAGAGGAAGGCCGGAAACGTTGGGAGGAGAGGGTTCGCACGGCGTTCCAGAAAGAGCAAACCTCCGCAAGCCATTTCGTTTGTCCCATGGCCGAGGGCACCAGTGCGGTTTTCAACATCAATACCCGAAGGTTCGCCTCGCCGGAGAATTCCAAGGAAAGCCTGCTTCTTGTGATCGTCGAGGACGTGACGAACGACGTGATGATGAAGGCGAGAGTTGCCAGATCGCAAAGGTTGGCGGAAATGGGGGAACTGGTGGCAGGAGTGGCACACGAGATTAACAATCCCCTCGACGGCATCATGCGATTCACAAACATTGCCGTAAAAAAAGCGAACGGAGATGAGTTCCTGGAAGAGTGCTTCAGCGAAACCAAAAAAGGACTGGAGAGGATATCCAGGATCGTGAAATCGCTCATGCAGTATACCCGCAATTGCCAAAAGACCTTTGTTGAAACGAACGTGAACGACGTCCTGGATAACATCCTCGTCCTGATGTCGTACACCCAAAGCAAGCGCAACATCCGGGTGAAAAGACAATTTGATCCGCGAATGCCCGTTATTAGCGCCCGAAGCAACCTCGACCAGGTGTTCATCAATCTCACTAAGAATGCATTCGAATCCATGGACGAGGGTGGAACGCTTGAGATCAGTACAGGTTTCGATGAAAACAACGTCTTCATCCGGTTCAAGGATACAGGGTGCGGTATCCCTCCAGAAGTCCTCTCTAAACTCGGAAAGAGTTTTGTGACGACGAAGGAAAACGGCACGGGACTTGGGCTGAGCATCTGCCAGGAAATCACCAAGCAACACAGGGGGGAGCTTACAGCGCAAAGTGGGGTTGGAGCGGGCTCCACTTTCACTGTGCGTCTCCCACTGCAACCAGAGGAAGGGAGCAAAATTGGGAGAGAAGCCTGAACAAAGAGTTCTAATTGTGGATGACGATCCGATTGTATTGAAGTCGCTCGGCAAGATGCTTGAGATGAACGGCTACTCTGTCGGCTGCGCTGCCGATGGCCGGACGGCTTTGGAGATGATTGAGCGCAACGGGCACGACGTCATCCTGAGCGACATCAACATGCCAGAGATGAATGGCTTTGAGCTTCTGGAGAAGGTCAGGGAAAGATCACCAGAGTCCGCCTTCATTATTATCACCGGCTACGGCACCATTGAAGACGCGGTCAATGCCATGAAACTGGGCGCCTATGACTTCGTAACCAAGCCCATTAACGACGAAGAGATATTGACTCAGATCAGACGCTTCTTCCAGCAGAAGGAACTCGAGCAGGAGAATGTAAGCCTTCGCAAGGAGTTGAAGTCCCGCTATCGGCTCGGCAACATAGTAGGGCAAGACTACAAAATGCAGAAGATATACGACCTGGTGGACCTCGTGGCTGATACCCAGGCTACCGTGAACATCCAGGGAGAGAACGGGACCGGCAAGAGCCTTCTCGCCAGGGCCATTCATTATAACTCATGCCGCAGAGATAAGCCGTTCGTCGAAGTGAGCTGCGGGGCGCTGCCAGAGACCCTCCTGGAAAGCGAGCTCTTCGGCCACGCCAAGGGAGCTTTCACCGGGGCAGTGAGAGACCGCGTGGGCAAATTCGGTCAGGCCTCCGGAGGGACTATCTTCCTCGACGAGATAGGCGCCGCCTCGCCATCCCTCCAGCTCAAGCTCCTACGCGTGCTTCAAGAGCGACAGTTTGAGCCTGTTGGTAGCAACAACACGGTCACCGTTGATGTTCGTGTTATTACCGCAAGCAACACCGACCTGCTGGAGCTGGTCAGGAAAAGCAAGTTCAGGGAAGACCTGTACTACCGCCTCAACATCTTGCAGATACACTTGCCCGCCTTGAGGGAAAGGGTCGGAGACATGCGCCTGCTCGCGGAGCACTTCTTCCAAATATACACGCGGAAATACTCCAAGAACCTGAGAGGGATAGCTGCCCAATCCCTGAGGCTTCTGGAACGGTATTACTGGCCTGGGAATGTCAGAGAACTTGAAAACGTGATAGAAAGGGCGGTCATCCTGGCGCGAGGCCCCTACCTTACCAACGAGAACCTCCCCGCCACCCTTGTCGAAAATAAGCCGATGACTCTCCCTCACAATGGGGTTCTCCCGCTCAGCAAGGCGCTGGAGGAGCCCGAAAAAAGGATCATTCAAAACACCCTGGAACAGTGCGGGTGGAGCAGAAGGAAAACCGCCGAACTCCTTCAAATAAACCGTACAACCCTTTTCAAGAAAATGAGAAGGTACAATCTCCTCGGGCGATGACCCAACCATTCGCCCGCCTTACTGCCGCACTTTCTCAAGGGCTTTTCGAAGGAGGTCACTCTCATTCCCCCCATCCCTGGGATAACTCGCCAAACCTTCCACCAGAGAAGGCGGCTCAATCACAGCCCCCTCTCTCCCGAAAAGCGGAAGAGCTTCGATCTCCCGATGGATGCGTTCCAAGACGGCGCGGGCCCCTTTCTCGGCCGTGAAAGGAAGCACCAATAAGAACTCCTCCTCTCTCAGCCTCACCGGAACGTCCGTGCGGCGAGACTTTCTCTGCACAATCTTCCCGATGTTCCCCAGGAGGGTGTTGACCGCAGCAGGACCGTAACGGTCAACGTAGGAACGAAACTGACCGATTCCTATCACGAGGAGGGATAGAGACTGCTTGTATCTCTCCGCTCTGGCCACCTCCTGCTTCAAGCGAGAGAGACCGTAATTGTAACGATATGTGCCAGTCAGCTTGTCTCGTACCATCTGTTGCCACGTTTTCTTCTTTTCGGTCAGTAGTGATTGCTTCAGCTCGCCAACCTCCCTGCCAAGCTCCAGGCTGGTACTGAGGCTCTGAGCCACAGCCCGTATTGTCGAGTGCACCATTTCTCCCGCTCTTCGAAAGTCTTCAAGAGAGTACGCTCTAATGTTCGCCTTCAATTGGCCAAACTTAGCCTGGCCGATGCCGAACCTCCTTGCCAACCGCGTAACGCCCGCCGGAGTTTCCTTCTCTGCAATCCATACCGGACCAACAATTACTTGGCCTCTGATGGCAGCAATCCTAAAATCGAAGTTGAAGTTGATCATGCGATCACAATACGGACAAAGTGCGAACTCCCCCCGGTCAAGACTCCCGACAGGTTGCACATCGCAGCATCTGAGGCAGGCAGGATGTTTTGCCGCTTGTTTCATCGCTTCGCGGCACAAAGAGGCAAGTCCCGACTGAAGAATGGTCTCTCCACGATCACTAAAGATCGTTATGCCTGCCTCAAGCTGCGCCGAGATGCTGTCCAGCATGCATTGCCACAGCCCGAGGTCAACGAGGTGAGTCAGTCCAATATCTCCGCCGTTTTGATCGTCACGAGGAGCCACGACGTACCTTTCTTTAGGCGAGACTCGCTGCAGAAGAGAACAACCCCTTTTGTCCCGACGATCTCTACGCGCGGCGCCTTCTCACTGCTCCAGTCCTGTCCAGGTGGCGGGTGGAAAATGAGAGAATGTCAGATACTACAACTTAGAGAAAAAACCGTGCCTCCTATTGGAACCAGAGCCACAAGTCTTGAAACGCTGAGTGCCCATTTGACTGCAAAGCACCTGAGGCTCTCATGCCTGACGTTCTCAGGCTTATCGGCCGCCGTCTACAGCGATGTCCTTTCGTCCGTTTTGCTGGAAACGCAGTTGTGCGTGAAAAGCGGCCCCGGAACGGAGGGGCGATCAAAGCACACTCACCCCCCGCCCTTCAGAATCTACCGAAGTCGGCTTCGCAACAAGCGTGCCTAAATCCCCTCGGGCAGCGCCTTAAGCAACCGCGTATTCTCTCTCCCCGTCCCGCAATGCACCTCGGGCTCCACGAAAGCTCAATCTCCAATGCCGAGGAAGCACGTGGAGCCGCCCTCCTTTCTCAAGTCGTAATACACGAAATCGCAGAAGAATACGCGAACTGCCTTGATCGCAAACCTCACCGCAAAGGCCCCCCTTTCAACCAGCTCGCCAAGCGTAACCGCTTCAGGTACGGCTTCCGCAAAATCAAGAGAAAAAGCCGGTTTCAGCCCTCTTTCTAACGCGTCTAACACAACCGCCAGTGACTTTCGCTTCTTTGCCCTGCCCGCAGGGCTAACACGCTAACTAACGTCATAGTAAGATGTTCCGCATGGAGCGTGCGGCTCAGCGGCGTCCCGGTCCTGTTTCTCCATCTCAACGCGACTGTTGTTTTCGGACAACGCTGCAAGTCGCGAGGCCGCAACGGGTACGAATAGGACACAACTCCAGCGTTCAGTTTCGGCAACATCAGTACATGATTTGTCTAATGCTCGGTCGAGCCCGTCTTCACCGTGATGCTTGCCCCGTCGCGTGAGAAAGAGAACCCGACAGCAAGCTCCAGGACAATGATCGTGTAAGCTTTCACTCCCCGCCTGTCCCTGCACCGAGCTTTCCTCTGGGTGTGGTTGCGTTTTTTGGGGGCGATGTGATGAACCTGTCACCTTCGCCATGAAAGCTGGCTTTGGCTTGGGTCTATTGCCCCGTCCAAGGCTTGTGGACTCGCGGCGTGGGGGATACCTGCGTGTCGCCTCGAGGATGAAATATAACCCTTACGCCATTTGCACCCACACAAATTCGGAATGAACCCCAAAAGACGCATTTGCTGCCTGCAAGAGCCACATCGAGGTTGCCGCATCTCCACGCTCAGACCTGATCAGGGAACATCTTCGGAGGCCCCCCCCTCATTCGAATAAAGGCTCGAAGCGACCCGCCGGGTGTCGACCCAGAACAGCACAGGGGCAACAATTCTTTCCTCGCGGTGGGAACCGATCAGCCAGCAAGGGAAGACAGACACGCCTTGATCTCGATAACTGAGAAACCACAGCAGACATTGCGGAGGCGCAAAGGACCGTTCGCTCCGCCCTCAGATCTTTGGAAGATACTGGCAAGCGCTCAGCTCAGAACGCTCCCCTTACCGCGCAACCTTACCGAACGCGGCTGCAACCCGATCAAGCAACCCATCATCACACGTGGGCGGTTTGACCATTTCTTTTCGCGCCTCAGAACGCGAGAGTGACCCCAACGGCAAAGTTGTTCTGCTTCCCGTCGTAAACGACGCCGCCAACCTCTCGCCGCTCTGTGAAGGCGTAACCGTAAGGTACGTCGAAAGCAAAACTTCCAACCTGCTTACCCACTCCCAGCGTCACCACGTTCGCGTCTGGGAATCGGGCGGTCACTACTGACCCCCACTCGTCGCGGTAGGGAGAGGGGTCCGTAAAAACGCCGGCGCGGATCGCCCATCCCTTCGTGAGCAGGTATTCCAGGCCCGTCCGAAACGCCGTCGTGTCTTTGAAATCGTAATCAATCCGGCTATCGGTAAGGAAAACCGATTCAGGATCATAATTCAGCTTGATGGTCAAGTGCGACCAGTTGATGTAGTTGACATCCGCAGTCCACACCAGACGCTCGAACGGTCTCACCGCAATCCCCGCACCGATCCTTGCCGGATAATACATCCTCTGAACCACATCACTGGTCAATACGGCGCCTGCCAGAGTATTCGTTATATCGGCATGACCGCTCAGCCTCATGGTGAAAGGACTGCGATAGATAACGCCCATGGAGAGCTCTTCGCAGGGCTTGAAAAGAATCCCTACGTCACCGGCGATCCCAAACCCTGAAGCATCCGAAGTGAACGCAATGTCGTAGGGAGGGAAAGGCGAGAACGGTTGCGGTTGATACCTCTTGGCCACGTCTCTATAACTCTCCCCGTACAATGCGGAGACCGCCACTCCGACCGCCAGCTTGTCCGACAATTTCCTGGCAACACAGAACGGAACATTCAGCACGAACACGTCCGATTCATATTTCGCTTTGAGAAAATCGCCATTCAGTGTCGGAACTCTATCATGCCAGTCGCTTCCTGTCCCCGCGGTCCCGTAACCTCCGCCGCCTATCGTCCAATCACCGAAATTCCTGTACCCTCCCCCATTCGGGGAAACCACCGTCGTGCTATCGAACGTTCTTCTGAACTCCCTCGGTTCCGTGGGGTAAACGATCTGAAAATCGCCCAACAACCGGTTGGGTGACTCCACGTTTCTGAGCGAACGGTTGCTCCACCCCTCTACGAAGTTCGCCCTGATATCCTGCCCTCCCGCCGTTCCTTCCAGGAACGCAAGACCAGCAGGATTCCAGTAGATCGCTCTCCAGTCGTCCGCAAGTCCTATCGCGGCGCCTCCCATCCCGAGCTGCCGCGACCCAATGCCGAAGGACTCGAATCCTCCCCCCCAGCAAGGACGTAATGGAACAAAGGTCACGATCAGGACAAATACGATGAGTACTTTCTTTAGCATTTGTACTCCCCCCCTTGTCAGGTCCAGTACCTGGTGGGTTAGTTATCTCCCGACAGAACTCCTGCCGGGTATCCTTACCGACGCATCATAGTCAAGCCAGCCTCTCTACCAAGAGCAGCCTCACACGCACCTCAAGAAAGAGTTGACCAAGCCCGGAGAATCAACTCCATGGCAGGTAGGCCGTGCGGGCACTTCTCAATACATTGGCCGCACTTGACGCAGCCGTCGGCTTTTACTTTCTGCTTACTATACTCATTTCTCGCCCAACCTTTCAGGTCATAATGCAGGGCGTTCGTAATCCCTCAGCTATGGGTGGGTCAGGAGGGAGTTGACTGGAAGAGGAGGAGGTGGGGAGCAAGGCGAGGGTGTTAGGCGAGGTGGTCGAGGGCATTTTTGAAGCGGGCTTGAACGTCGCCGAAGCGTTTTTTGAGAGTCAGCAGGACGCTCATGAGGATTTGGCGGGTGTGGACGGCATCCAAGATGGTCTGCTTGACCTTCTTGGGGCGCTTGTAGAATTCCCTGTGGCTGACCGGAAGGGCTCTCAGCCCCAGAGCTTGCGCCAGGAGTCGGTACTCCTCGATCAGTTTGTCAATCACAGGTCCCAACAAACGGGACAGCCGGTGCAGAGGAGCAACCAAGCTGCTGGAGCCGACACACAGTTGGCTTTCCAGACGACCGAGCGCACCCCATAGACATAGTGTTGCACAGGCACATGGGTGAGGAGTTGATTCTCGTAAAGAGTCCTGGGTGACACGGCGGGGGCCCGCGACTGGCGACTTCGGCGACAACGCGGACACCATTTCCGCCGGACTTACTCGTTCAGCTCCTCGATCTTACGCTGCTTCTCCAGCAGCCTTCGCAATAGACCAGCTTCACTTCCCCCTCCCGCCCTTTCCATCGAGTTGATCGTGGTGATACCGCAGCAGTCGAAAATTGATCTCCGAAAGCCGGTAGATTGTCTGGATCAACCGCTTGTAGTTGGCGATCCACTGCCTGGCGTGTCGCAGCTTTATCTCGTTGAGAAAGAACTCAAGCACAAACGAGAGCCACCATGTCTGGCAATGAAACTATCACGGAGTTGCTGGGATTGCAAGGGTGGGAAGTGATGGAGAACGGAGTTCAGATGGAAACGAATGAGGTGTTTGTTTCCATTCGTCGGCGCACGGGCAATGGATATCGCTGCAAGGGGGTGCGGGTAGATGTTTTTGGTCTGCTACGACCATCTCCCTACCCGCAGGGTGTGGGACCTTCCGGTGTGGGGGCGGCGCTGCTATCTGAAGTTCAGGGAAGCCAGGGTGAGCTGTCCCCGGTGTGATGTTCTGGTGGAGGCACTCGACCGGGTGGACCCTCAGCAGCGGCAGACCATCCGCTATGAGCGCTATGTGGCGTTGCTGTACGATATTCTGCCCGCTATGGCTGTGGCGGAGATGGAGGGCTCGGACAAAGGCACGGTCTATCACGCCTTTGGCGGGACCGCAGGTGGCTGAAGCTTGGACATCAGGCCAGGCAGCTCGATCCTGTGTGGCATCTGCGTATTGACCGGGTTCGCCGGGACGAGTAACACCGCGCCGAAAAAAAGGGGAAACGGTTCAACAGGGGATCATGCTGGCTATGGTTGAAACGCTGCCACCGGCTGCGGCGTTGGGCCGAGGGCATCCTGGCCTACTTCCAATACCGCATCAACAACGCTGTCTCAGAAGGGATCAACAACAAAATGAAAGTCCTCAAGCGAAGGAGTTATGGCTTCCACGATGACCAATACTTTCTGCTTAGTAATGTGTAATCCCATCTCCTGGTGTCTATCTGACCCAGGGGACAGCCTGCAGAACCGGAGGTCGCTTGGCAGACGCCGGGTCGAATTCTCCGTCGGCCGGCTCAGAGCCGTCCAGGGGGGATCGTAGCGCGGGAAGTCCTTTGCTTCCGGGGGGCCGCGCCGTGAAAGCGGTACTCAAGCTTGTAAAGCACTTGAAGAACTATTACCGGATACTGAAGATGCCACCGTTTTCACAAAGCCCGACTTCTCGAAAAGCTCATTGAAGCTCCGGGTTGCGTACTCCAGGTCATCTGGATGGACGAGCTCGAACATGCTGTTCCCGACGATCTCTTCAGGTTTCCAGCCGTACGCTCGCTCGAGCAAGGAGCTCTCGTAGAGAACCTGTCTTTGGGCATCCACCACGGCCTACACTGAAACACCGTTCTCAATGAGTGCCCGGAACCACACTTCGCTTTCGCTCGTTGGCGATTTCCCTTTTTGGTCGCCACTCTTGGACGCCTGTAACTGGGCAATGCGCCGGCGCATTTCCCGCAGCTCATCTATGAGCTCCTCTTTTTCTTTTTCCTCGTCTTTCATCTTCCATACCTCTTATGCGAAGCAGCAAATTCGCTTAACAGGACAAACGCTAACTCCGCCTCGCGTTCGACTGCCCGGCCTCGGGGCAAAAGAAGGTGGCTCACGCCTCATCGGCGAATCACCGAAATGCATACTTCTCGACAAACGTGGAGACAACGCGCGCCTTCCCTTCATGCGCTGCCCAGAGCCTTCGCTGACCTACACACCACCGCGATCTTGCGGGTCATTTGATTTCCCCTCTCCGCTCAGATAGAGTACAATATTCAGGCACGGAAGAACAGCCAACCGCTTCTCGTCCTGAAGAACGACGGCCCGAGTATACAACGAGCAGTATTTGTCGAAACCTCCAGAGCGATGGGGTGGAGCCGCCCAAGCAGACAGGCGGTGATCGCTTTACGAATCAGTATCTCCAGGCAGACATGGGGGAGCGACCGTGAATCGCATTTTGGCTTTCTCGGCAGTCTGCATGCAAATCACGTTATCCCTGCTGGCCGCACAGGCAGAAGAGGACTTGTCCGGCTGGACCATCTACATCACCAACGACAATTGCCCCGACTACACATGGGGCTATAGTGAGGAGCAAACCCGCCAGGCGTTCGCCGATATTGTCCGCGGCCACCTCGATGAGATGAAGCGAACCGACAACGAAAAGCCGGAAAACCGGGACCGCTATAACATGGCGGTCACTCAAGAGGCTCTCTGTTTCGTCGAACGCTACCCCGAGCGGAAAGTTGAGCTTATCCGCCGGGTTCAAGAGGGACGCGCCTTCGTGAGTCCCTACCTCTGCAATTCGCTGTGGGCGCTCCAGAGCGTCGAATGCGCAATCCGAACGTTTTATCCTGCGAGAGGCTTGGAGCGGGAATGGGGAATCTCGATTGACGTCGCCGAACATATCGAGCAACCCTCTCTGCCCTGGGGCGTGGCCTCAATCCTGGCTGGGTGCGGCGTGCGGTGGCTTTCCGTTCCCTTCTACAAGTACGATTCGACTTTTGACGGCCTGACAAACCCGCCGCTGTTCGTATTCGAGGGACCGGACGGCAGCCAGACCCACGTGATTATGGACACTTGGGCATCGACACGGGCGAGCTACATGCAGGGAGCTCGCCTGCTCCGCGATACCAGGACGATCACAAGCGAGTGGGTGACTCATTACCAAGCGCTCGGCGAGACCTACCCGATTCGTGCCATCCTGGCGAGCGGCACCCACGGCGATATTTCCCCCAGAAGTGGCCACCAAGCACGCCGTTTCGCCGAGGCGATCATCAATTACAACAATAGCCCTGGGGAGCACCCAAAGCTTGTGAACGCAATCTTGCCGCAGTTCTGCGAGGTTGTGGACAAGGCACAGGCCGAGAGAGCTTTTCTGCCGATCCTCCGCGGGTCGTTTGGGCATTCATGGGACGTCTGGCCGGTGTGTTTGGCAAAGTACGTCGCGGACATGCGCGTCGGTGAGCGGGCTTTCCTGGCGGCCGAAGCGCTCCTGGCTCTCGCGAGACTCAACCAGCCGACCTTGCATGAAGCCACGCGTGCTGACCGGGAACGCGCCGAGTGGTGCTGGGCGATGCTCGCCGACCACGCCTGGAACGGCACCAACGATCAGAACAAACGAGACAACGCGGATCTGCGTAAGAAGTGGAGCGGAGAGCTCAATCGGCTCAGCGAGAAACTGCTCACTCAAGCCTGGGCCGCCATTGGCCTTGACCGTAACGACAGCGATCTGACCATCTTCAACAACCTTAGCTTCCCTCGCTCGGACCTGGTCCGTATCGAGCTGTCGGCGGACGAGCGCGTCACGCCTGTGACTACACAGACGCTTGACTCCCAAATTGTGGAGGAAAACGGCAAACGATTTCTGTATTTCGTGTCGCCAGAGGTGCAGGGCTTTGGTTTCAACGCAATTCGACTCAGGCCAGCAGACAAGCACTCGCCAGAGACGGAGAAGCTGGGCGCGACACCAACGATGCTGGAGAGCCCCTACTACCGACTCCAAGTAGACGCCGAGACCGGTGGCGTTGGTAGTTTGATTCACAAAGCCAGCGGTGCTGAGCTGCTCGCCGGCCGAGAAAGTCGCACAGTCTGCCAGACGGTGTATTTTGACGGACAGGAGCACACGTTGAACGATGTCGGGTCGGAGGTAGTGGCTCAGGGGCCGGTGCTGGCTCGCCTGAAGGTTACCGGCACGGCCGCTGCTATTCACGTGAGCAACTTGGTGACTGTCTACGCAAACCTCGACCGGGTGGATTTTGATCTGCGCATCAAGAAGCCGGTCACAACGAACAGGGAGCGCCTTTGCCATGTGTTCCCGGTACTTCAACAGGGGGCGGTACTGCGGATCGAGACGACGGGTGCGGTGATCCGTCCGCGGCCGCAACCTGAAGGCGATCTCCTCCCTGGCGCCGACACCCGGCGTTTCGCCGTCCAGGCATTTATGGACGCGTCGCTCGCCCAGGGCCCGGGGGTGACCATCGCCACGCTCGATGCCTTCGTCCTCCGGATGGATTTGGACCCGATCACCTTTGAGGCTCTGGGCAACGACCAGAACTATCGTGAGGTCATTCAGGATCAGCACGGCGTAACAGACTTCCGCTTTCGCTACGCCCTGCGAGGACACTCCGGGGGCTACGACGGTCCGAGCGCTTTTGCGTGGAGTCGTCGCGTGGCCACACCGCTCCTGGTCGCAAGGGGCAGCATCCCGTCGGCACAAGCCGTCGGGCAGGTCATTTCGCTTGACCCGGCGCGCGCCATCGCGACCTGCTTGAAGCCCGCGGATGAGGACGCCTCAAGGGGGTGCATCCTGCGCTTCTGGGAGACCGCGGGGCGCTCCGGGCCCACCACCATCGGTGTTCGCGGTTTTCAACGGGCGATTCGGACAGACCTTCTGGAGCGTGACCTCGAGGAATTGCGGGTCGTGGATGACAAGGTGACCGTCAACCTCCGTGGCCATGGCCTTGGCGCCGTCCGTCTGCTGCCGTCATGTGTCGCCAGGCAATAGCCAGTTAGCGCCAAACGTAGCAATCCGCCCATGGGATCGCTGCAATCCAATTGCGAGCTGCCAATCTCTCACTCCAAGAGCGAGTCAGGCACAGGCTGGCCGAGGGCGGTCAGGATGCTCCCAGCAACGCGTTTCGCCAGTGCGCGGGAGCCTTTGTCGTGGAAATGCACGTCTCGGGGCTTTTGAATTTCTTTGAGTCGCCGCAGGGCGAAGACGTAGAGATCGTCGGTCGGGATACCCTTCTCCTCCATGACCTTCTTCGCGACGGCATTGTACCTCGCCGGGTCGCCTGGAATTCGCCGAGCAGCTCCCTCGGGCACGGGCGTTATGCTGGCCCAGATCAGCTTGGCGCCGGTGAATTTCAGCCTTGTCACCAACTCGCGCAGGTTCTTTTCGTACTGTTCGATCGGCACCTGGTATTGCCCGTCAGTGCATCGGAGATCGTGCAGGCCGAAGTTGAAGTGGATGACGTCCCACTTGACGCCACCAATCGCTTCATTGAGCCTTTTGAGACCGTACTTGGTGTCGCCGCCGTTCCAGGGGATGCGCTGCACATTGACCTTGCCCGCGAGCAGCCCTCGTGTGGGCTCGGTGTAGTCAATGGAGATTGAATCGCCCATCAACAAAGCCCGTGGCAGCAACGGGTCCTCCGGCACCTGGCAGAGCTTACGTTGCGGCTGTGGGTCTCGCGGCGAACGCACTCCGGCGGTGACACCAGGCCAATTGTCAGTGCGGAAAGGCGAGGCCGGAAGTCCTGCTTCGTTGTAGAGATTGCATCCCTGGGGATCGTCCCACCACGCATAGCGGACAGCGACCGGATATTCGATGGCATCGCTGCGGACCACGATTGTGTCACCCTCAATTTTCGCATTTGCCCAGAAGAACCTTCGGTTCTCGCTGGCGATGGTGAACCAGTTGAGCGGCCCACCTTTCGCCACAAGCCCGCCATCCACATGCTTGAACCGCAGTCGGATCTTATTGCCTTCGATGATCATCGAATCGTAGATGGGACCGGAATAAACGATGTCATCATCATAGGCGATTGCGCGTGCGGCGAGGGCCAGGCGCCGGCCGACCTCCTGCTTGTTCCTGGGATGGATGTTGTAGGTTTCGCCGATGTCAATCGCCACTGCCATGCCCGCGTTCGGGAGCGAGAGCGCCATGAGCTGCGCCTCACGCAGCTCCGCCCACGATCTCGGATCGGTCCAGCCATTTCGGAAGTTGGCGAGTTGGACGAAGAGGAAGGGGAAATCCCCCCCTGGCCGTGCACCCGGCAGACGGTTCGGGCGAGCGACAGCATCCGGTGCCACAACGGGCCCCATCGCGCCAATGCGGGCAGGCTGCCCCCAGGCGCGCCGCCAGTCCTTGATCATCATCGGGAACAGCGTTCGGTACTGATACGCCCGGCTGGCGTTGCTTTCCCCCTGATACCAGATAGCGCCTGCGATACAATAGGGGATCACGGGAGCGATCATGGCGTTGTAGAGGCTGGCAGGGCGATGCGGGCTGGTGCGGCGGTCGGGCGGGCGTTCTGGTGGTTTGGGTGGCTCTTCACCTCGTGCCTTGGCTTCCTCCTCCGCCTGCTTCCACTCCGCCATCTTTTTTTCGTATTGCGCCATCTGTGCCTCCGACCTGGCCACCTCGTCATCCCAGTAATCGAGCAATGGCTTGATCCCCGGCTCCGCCTCGAGCGTTGGGCGGCTTGTCCATGCTTCGGAAGGCGTACCGCCCCAGGAGGTGTGAATCAGGCCGATTGGCATGCCCCCAGATGCCTTGTGCAGCTCCAAGCCGAAGAAGTATGCCACCGCCGAGAAACCTGCTACCGTCTGCGGGGTGCAGAACTTCCATGATCCGACCACGTCCGCTTGCGGCGTATCGGCGACGGTCCGCTTGACATAGAAAAGACGGATGTTCGGGAAATTCGCCTGCCCCATCTCGGCGTCTGCGTTAGCAGCCTGGCGGACTGACCACTGCATGTTCGACTGACCGGAGCACACCCACACTTCGCCTATTAGAACACTGTCGAAGGTCAGGGTGTTTTTTCCTTTGATGGTCAACGTATGCGGACCGCCAGCTTCCAACGGGCCGATCCTCACTACCCACCGTCCCTTCTCGTTGGCCGTACTCGTTGCTTGATGACCGCCGAGGGTCACAGTCACTTCCTCGCCGGGGTCCGCTTTCCCCCAGATCGGCGCCTCAACCCCCCGCTGAAGGAGCATGTTATCGCCGATGATCCGCGGCACCGACACACCGGCATTGGCGGTTTCGCAGGCGACAATCAGCGTGGCAGCGAATGACACAGATGCTCTGAACCAGCCCGCTTTCACTTTGTCCCTCTCCCTTCGATGCGATTGACCTTTATCAGTTGGTAGCAGATTCAACCTCCGCAGGTTTCGGGATGGTACTTTACCCCTTAGCCGCATGGGCCTGCAACCCCTTTTAGCTGATGCGGCTGGGTTTCGGCCTCCCTCGAGCTCACCGGAGAGAGCGCCGGTGCCGCGGAGTGTAAGGGACGGATTCAACAGTAGTTGAGGGGTGATAACTGCTTTCTCTAAAAAATTAGGTTCATTCTCATAAGTTGTAGGTAAGTGCCTCAAGCGGCGGGAGGGCGCCCGATGCTGACCAGCTTTGGCAACTCCGCCAGGTTCAGCCAAATCGAGGTGGAGCTCCTTTGAGGTCTGAACGTTTGGCGCAATCCCTCTGAACATGAGCGGTGCAGAGGGGACGAGTAAAAAGATGAAAATATTGCTTGACTCAGAAAGAAGAAGGGCGCGATAATATCACCTGATAAAAGTGGTATTGGCTTTTTGAGATTCGAAGTCCGTGAAACTGGAGGTTCGGCAAAGAGCGGCCACAGAGCTGAACTGAGAAGCCTTCCTACCAAGTAAGGAAGAGTCCTTCCCGCCTCGCTTTTCTGGCTTCGACGGAGCGATTCCAATTTGAGCTACCGATTGACTTGTCTTGTCCGTCCGTTAATTCGGGCGGATTTGGAGAGCACCTGTCAGGCAAGGGGACAAGCGACTAAGCGTTTGCATCGAAGACGACACCATCCCTCCGGTCCCTTAGAGATCAACTGCAAGAGGCCTGAGAACCCCTTCTACGACGGTGCCAGATAACAACCATGTCTATTCCGAGATCCATGAAGGACTTGTTTCCCAGCGGTTCGAGGATAGACGCAACATCGCCTACAAAAGGAGAGAAAAAATGAGGATGTATGTGGGAAACTTGTCCTACGAAACGACTGAAGAGGACCTCCGGAAGGCCTTTTCAGAATTCGGCACAGTCGAGTCCGTGAATATGATAACGGACAAATACACCGGGAAATCCAAGGGCTTCGCATTCGTCGAGATGAGCACGAAAGACGAGGGTCAGGCTGCAATGAGCGGGATGAACGGCGCGCAGCTCGGCAGCCGCACCATCAGGGTGGACGAGGCTCGGCCAAGGCCCGAACGTAGCGACGGTGGCAACAGAGGCGGCTACGGCGGAAAACGAGACAGCTGGTAGAACGAAGCGATCATTGATGCGCTTGTCCCAAAGGATTCAGGACTGAGAAATGACCGGGCTCGGACCATTCTGGGCTCGGCTTTTTCTCGGCCCATATTTTTCTGCGGCGCTACCTGCTATCTTGTATCCATTCAAGATGTGTTTATCCTGCACGTTTTCTGGTAACCTAACTGCCTGCGTGCAGTAGCCTCTGAAATTGTTCGGTTGTCAGTTGTGCACGTTGGATGCCGTTCCTTGAGGGAAGCTGCGGGTTGAAGCTGATGAGCTTCTGTCGCCGTGTCTCTGGAAGGGTGTCCTAATAGGCAAACAACGTTTCAAGGTGCAACGTATGTCTATCATACGCATGCTGTTGAAAGAGATTGCCCATAGGAAGCTGAGTTTCTTGCTTGGGGTGGTGTCAGTGATTGCAGCGGTGGCTCTGTTCGTGGCGGTCCTGACTATGAGCGAAGCCTCTCAGCGCGAGACCACACGATTAATGCGAGACATGGGCTTCAACGTCCTGATCGTGCCGAAAAACACAGACATGGCCGATTTCTGGAGTGAGGATTTCGGCAAAGAAGAGATGCCGGAGGATTACGTATACAAGCTGGCGAACTCCAAGACCATCTTGGTGCGACACCTGGTAGCCACACTTCAGAAAAAAGTTGCGTGGCGCGATCGTAAGGTACTGCTGACGGGCGTTCTTCCGGAAGCCCCGCTGAAGGGGAAAGAGAAAAAGCCGCCCATGGGCTTCAGCATTCCCAGAGGGAAGGTCTACGTAGGTTTTGAGCTGGCTCGCAGCTTGAAGATCAAGGAGGGCGATGCCGTCAATCTTCTCGGCAAGGACTTTGTCGTGGAGCGATGTTTACAGAAGTCCGGCAGTAAAAACGACATTCGGATCTACGGCCATCTGCACGATATTCAGGAAGTTCTCGGCAAGCCGGGCAAGATCAATGTCATTGAAGCGCTGGAGTGCCGCTGCGAGGGCGAGCGCTTACCCACGATCCGAAAGAGCATAGCCGCGGCGCTGCCAGATACGATCGTGTCAGAGCGCGGCTCGATAGCTCTGGCACGAGCGGAGACCAGGAAAATGGTTGAAAAGTATGCGGCGTTTCTAATTCCGATGGTTTTTCTGATCTGTGCGGTCTGGGTCGGCCTGCTGGCACTGAGCAATGTCCGAGAGCGCCGACAGGAGATCGGTATTTTGCGGGCGTTGGGCTTTCGGTCTGGGCGAATCGCCGGCCTTTTCCTGGGACGATCTGTGCTGCTCGGCTTGATCGGTGCGGGCGCCGGCTTCGCCCTCGGCACGGCTCTGGCTCTCCGTTTCGGGCCGGAGATATTCAAGGTGACATCGGAAAAGATCAGCCCCATGGTTAGTTTGCTCGGCTGGTCACTCATCGGTGCCGTGGCTCTGTGCGCTCTCGCCGCCTACCTGCCGACAATCCTTGCCATTACTCAGGACCCAGCGGTAACGCTCAGAGAAGAGTAAGAGATGATCGAGCTTGAAAGTGTCAGCAAGGTTTACCGGGGACAGGACGGCGAGGTCCGCGCCCTCCACAATGTCAAGCTGTCTGTGGATCGGGGGGAGTTTGTTGTTGTCCGAGGACCGAGTGGCAGCGGCAAATCCACGTTGCTGTTGACCATTGGCGGCCTGGTGAGACCGACACACGGGAAGGTGTTCGTGGATCGCAAAAACCTCTATGCCATGTCGGGCGGCGACCTGGCGAAGTTCCGCGCGGAGAAAGTCGGCTTTGTCTTCCAGATGTTTCACCTGTTGCCATACCTGAATGTGCTGCAAAACGTCCTGGTCCCGACCTTGCCCGGAGTGAGGCAGACTGGGCGGGGCAGAGCCAGGGAGCTGTTGGAAAAGCTCCAAATGTCCGATCGTCTACACCACCGTCCGTCCCAGCTCAGCACCGGGGAGCGGCAGCGAGTGGCCATCGCAAGGGCGCTCCTGAACCAACCAAGCTTGATCCTTGCAGACGAGCCCACCGGCAACCTCGATCCGGACAACACCGCCCATGTCTTGGGCTATTTGTCCGACTTTCATAAAGAGGGAGGGACAGTCGTTCTTGTCACGCACGAAAAGTCGGCGGAGGAGTTTGCACAGCGAGTCGTTCTTTTGGACGCCGGCGGCCTCGTCGTTCCCGGCGAAAATCGTTGAAAGCCCAATTCCTTGTGTCATAGTATCAGAGGCAAAGCGAGCTTATCGCAGTTTTCAGACGGAATGGCGCGGAAAGACTATGAATTCCCCGGCCGTCGGGCGAGTCTGATAAATGATCTCTCAGCGGACAAAATCATATTTGGCATATCTCGCCAAGCCGTGCGTTGGCCTGGGCCTTCTCTCCATCGTCCTTTTGCTACCTGCAACAGCGGGCGCGTGCGCCGTACCCGTTCATCGTTATCTCCTCGTAAGGTGGGAGAGGGAACTCTATCAGGCGTACTATTTCTACCGGGGCGAACAAGGCATGGCGGATCGCCAGGTCAACGAGTTTCTTGAGAATGTAGCGAGCAGTTTCGAGAGCCACGTGAACCTCTCTTTTCGATCCGTGGATGTGGATGGGCTTGCCGACAACCCCCTCTTGGGAAGAGAGCTCGAGATTTGGAATGAGCATAAGTTGGACAAGCTGCCTTTCCATCTCGTCTTGAGCCCGATCGGTAATTCACTGTTTCGCGGACGACTGGACCTCGCGACGGCAAGCGCAATGATTGAGTCGCCGGCCAGGACGCAGCTCGCCCGTCAATTGTGTACTGGGAAAGGTGGGGTATTGCTGTTGCTCACCGGAGACGACAAAAAGGAGAACGAAACAGCGGAGAAGGATGTTCGCTGGGTGCTGGGTAGAGCGAAAAAAGAGCATGGGCTTGATGTGGGGTTTCTTCGCGTTTCCCGCAAGAATCCCAGGGAAAAATGGCTGATCCGGTCTCTGTTGGATTCTGGCGGCATTCCTCCTGATGACATGCAGTGCGTGGTTTTTGGCATTTGTGGACGCGGGAGGGTTCTCGCGGGCTGCATCGGTGAGGGGATCAATCGAAGGAACATTATCGAGTGCGTCTATCTCATGAATGGCGATTGCTCTTGCGACCTCCGGTTCGCAGGCCCGGGAATGGACCTTCTGACCGACTGGGACTGGGAGGGAGCCATCGCGGACCTTCCACTGATGACCGAGGAGCCATTGCGGTCGGTCCTCCTTGGTTTCGATGATTCGGATGAGGGTTCACCAGCGACCCCTTCGCAAGAAGAAGGCATGCCAAGGAACGTATCGCGGTCAGTTCTTCGGACACGGTCGTTTGCACGCTGGGGCGTGGCGTTTGGAATCGCTTCTGTTGTGGTGGTAGGCATTGGGTTGATGATATTCATAAGGAGGAAGGAAGTCTGAATGAACCGGCGAATTTTAGTGATAATTGTGGTCGCCGCATTCCTGATGGTGGGCTGCAAGGAAACCGAAAGAAAGGAAGCCAAAGAAGAAAGTAACGAAACCCAGGGCTGGAAAGCCCCCCAGGAGATTCTCGTCCTCTGCGGCGGATCGTTCCGGCCGCCGATGGAGAAGCTTGCGGCGGCATTCGAAAAGAAAACGGGGGTGAAGGTGTATCTTTCGTTCGGTCAAAGCGAAGACCTTCTGCCCCAGGTGAAAATCGGAAGGACCGGGGACGTCTTCGTGACGCATGACCCCTATCTCGATTATACAAAAGAAGCCGGCGCGCTCCTGAAGGGGGTGCAAGTTGGCTTTGTGGCGCCGGTGCTGGTCGTTCGCAAAGGAAATCCCGCGGGCGTGAAATCCATCGAGGACCTTGCCAAGCCGGGGGTGAAGGTAGCCTTGCCCAACCCGGACTTCTCCACGTGCGGTGAGATGCTTTTCGCACTGCTGGAAAAGAAAGGTATCAAGGAAGCGGTGGTCCAAAACGCGGGGAATGCGATTTTTCGCAGCCATTCCCAGACCGGCACTGCCCTGAAGCTCGGAACGCGAGGTGCCGGCGTGATGTGGAACGGCACAGCTCACAACTTCCTCGACGCCATCGAGATTGTCCCGACCCCATACGAGTACGACAAAGAGATTCGGGTGTGGGTCATGGGACTGAGCTACAGCAAGAAGAAGGAGCTGGTAAAGCGGTTCTTAGACTTTTGTCGCAGTAAGGGGAAGGGGATTTTTGAAGAGTATGGTTACGTGAAATACTAAGCATGAAGCCTTGATGAGGGGCGAACACGTGTCGAAGGGATGCGTACGATTCATATTGACGAGTGCGGTGGTCGTCGCTTTGCTTCTCGCGGGCTGCGGCCGCGACAGCAAAGAAGACGATGGCAATTCGGCCTCCAGACCGAGGCTTCTTCTCTACTGCGGGGCCGGCATTCGAACGGCTGTGTCGGAGATTGTCAAAACGTTCGAGAAGAAACACAATCTCGTCATCGAGACTGACTACGCCGGCTCGAACATCTTGCTGAGCCGCATCAAGCTGACGAAGCGGGGCGATCTTTACATGCCCGGAGACGCGCGGTACGTGCAGCAGGCCGAGGGGGAGAGGTTGATCGCTTCCTCTCGAGACGCATGTTATTTCATCCCCGTTATTCTCGTTCGCAAGGGTAACCCCAAAAACATTCGTGGTGTCAGTGACCTGGCACGCGGGGGACTGCGCATCGGTTTTGGCGACCCCGAAGCTTGTGCCATAGGCAGAGTCACAACCGAGATTCTGCAACGGAATGGCATCAAGCCAGCCGATGTGGAACGGAATGTGGTCTTTCGGTCGCTTACAGTCAATGAGCTGGGCCTGCACATCAAAGCCGGTAAGATTGATGCTACTATCGTCTGGGATGCCATCGCTGCGCAGTACCCCGACGAGGGAGAAATCGTTCCCATTCCCAAGGATAGAAATGTCATCTCGACGGTGCCGGTTGCAGTCCTGCGCTCGTCAAAGCATCCCAAAGAAGCTGCGGCATTCCAGGATTTCGTCCTTTCTGAGGAAGGACGCGCTATCTTCGCCAAGCATCACTACACCACGGAGGCCCGCCTATGGCGGGATTAACCGCGAGGGACTTGTTGGGGCATGTCTGGCCATCCGGTTAGTGGACCTCGAAGCCGATTGTTTTCCGCAGGAGTTTTTTTCTTCCTCGTTCTATTCCTCCTCCTCGTGTTGGCCCTCCTTGCGGCCGACGTAGCTTACGTCAACCTCGATGCGGTGAAGGAGGTTCTCACCTCGCGGGAGATTCGCTCGGCGGTGGTGCTGAGCCTCTGGTCTTCGACGCTGACGATGGTGATCGCCATTATTTTTGCCGTGCCTATGGGTTACGCGCTGAGCCGCTACCGTTTTCCCGGGCACATCCTGGCGGATACCATAGTTGACCTTCCAATTGTTTTTCCACCGTTGGTGGTTGGTCTGAGCCTTCTGGTCTTTTTCCGCACCACCATCGGTCTTTGGCTGGAGTCGGTGGGGCTGGACTTCATTTACCAGCGCAGGGGCATAATTCTGGCTCAGTTTTTCGTATCGGCTTCCTTCGGGATCAGGGCAATCAAAACGACTTTTGATGAAGTGGACCGACGCCAGGAAGATGTAGCATTGACGCTCGGCTGCACTCGCGGCCAGGCGTTCTGGCGGGTGGCCGTCAGAAACGCTCGGGGCGGCATCGTTGCCGGTGCCATCCTCACCTGGGCTCGGGCTTTGGGACTATTTGGGCCGCTCATGGTTTTCGTCGGGGCCGTCAGGATGAGAACGGAGGTTCTGCCCACAACTGTGTACCTGGAGACCTCCATCGGAAGAATCGAAGTGGCCCTGGCTGTGGCACTGGTAATGATAGTGATGGCCACCGTAGCCTTGATCTTAATTCGGCTTTTCGGCGGTCGGAGGCTGTGGTGAGGGGATGATTCGAATAGAGCAACTCAACTTCGCCGTTGGCAACTTCGCCCTCCGGGATGTGGCCCTGCACGTCCGGGCCGGGGAATACTTCGTTCTGCTCGGCAAGCCGGGCAGTGGAAAGACAGTTCTGCTGGAGTGCGTAGCTGGATTGAACCGCCTCTCGAGCGGGACAATCGAAATTGACCACCGCCGGGTTGAAAAAGCGGAGCCCCGTGACCGCGGTATTGGTTATGTACCCCAGGATTACGCCCTTTTTTCGGCCCGAACCGTCCGCAAAAACATCGAGTTCCCACTTTGCGTCAAACGCTATCCGACGTCGCGGCGAGAGAAGCGGGTGAGGGAGCTCGCGGCGATGCTTGGAATCGAATACCTCCTGGAGCGAGGTACCCACGGGCTTTCCGGCGGCGAGCGACAGCGTGTAGCGTTAGCCAGGGCTCTGGCGGCGGAGCCAGACATTCTGCTGTTGGATGAGCCGGTCAGCGCACTCGACGACGAGACGCGAGAGGGAATCCTTGTCGAGCTGAGGCGAATCCAACGCCAGACGAGCACGACGACCATCCATGTTTGTCACGATCTGAACGAAATGCGCGCCGTCGCAGACCGCCTGGGCATCCTCCGACAGGGACGCCTGGTTCAAGTGGGTAGTCCCGATGAAGTCTCTCGTTCCCCCGCAGAACCACACGTGGCCAGATTATTTCGTCTGGGCACGATCCTTTCCGGGACGGCGCGGTGGGAGGGGAGTGGTTCGAAGGTGGACCTGAAAGATTTTACATTGCGCGCCGGCCAGCCCGCGGAGGGAGAAGTGCAAGTCCTCATCCGCGCCAAAGGCGTGCGCGTCCAACCGCCTTCACCCCAGAAGGCAGCCATCGCAGCCCGGGTCCAGTCAATTTTCCGCCGCGACTCGGCTGTGCAGGTTGATCTTAGAGTTGGCACAACCGCCTTCCGAGCGGAGATTCTCTACGCTGAGGCAGAAACGCTCTCCCTCAAGGAAGGCGCGGAGGTCTCCGCAATTTGTCCGCCCCAGGCGGTTCACATTTTCAAGAGGACCACTGAGGACGCGTGACCCAATGCCCGCAGGGGCGAAGGAATGTGTTGTTTGGCGGGGCAGCGGAGCTCTGAATTTCAGTTGGGGGTCTTGATCTCGCCGAGGGGGAAATAGGGCATCATCTTCTCTTTGATCCATTTCAAAGCGTCCAGAGGAGAAACTCTCCAGTAGGTGGGACAGGGCGAGAGGATTTCGACAAGGGAGAAACCAATGTTGTCTATCTGGCACTGGAACGCCTTCTTGATACTTCGTTTCGCAGTTATGATGTTCTTGGGATTGTTGAGCGCTGTCCGGGCAAGATACTTTGTGCCGGGGAACGGAGCGATCATCTCAGGAATCTTCAGCGGCGCGCCGCAGCCCTCAAGCGTCCTGCCCGCCGGTGTCGTCGCGGTAATTTGGCCCTCGAGAGTCGTCGGCGCCATCTGCCCGCCGGTCATGCCATAGACGCCGTTATTGACGAAGATGACGGTGATGTTCTCACCACGATTCGCAACATGAATCAATTCTGCTGTACCGATGGCGGCCAGGTCGCCGTCGCCCTGATATGTGAAAATGATTAGATCTGGACGCGCTCTCTTCATCCCCGTAGCCACCGCCGGTGTCCGACCATGTGCCGCCTCGCTGACATCAAAATCCCAGTACTCATATCCCAGAACGGCGCAGCCAACTGGCGAAATTCCAACCAGGCGCTCTCTGATGCCGAGCTCATCAACCACCTCAGCGATGATGCGGTGCACGATGCCGTGACCACAGCCCGAACAAAAATGCGTGGGCACATCTTTGAGGGACGAAGGCTTTCCGAAGACTTCTCGCATGGCCGAACTACCAGATTGCTCTCGTGTCTGGCGACTCTTCCCCTTTTCCATCATGCGGCTTCTTCCAGTAGCTTCTTTACTTCCCTCACTACTTCCTCAACCGTCATCACGCAGCCGCCGACCCTGCCGAAGAAGCTCACCGGTTTGCTTCCGGCGACGGCGAGTCTCACATCTTCCACCATCTGCCCCATGCTCATCTCGACGGCAAGAAGCACCCTCGCTTTCTCAGCAGCGCGGGCCAGAGCTTCATACGGGAAAGGCCACACCGTGATGGGGCGGAACAGACCCACTTTCTCTCCAGCTTCTCTCAATCGGCGCACTGCTGATCGGCAAATTCGCGCGACGCTCCCGTAAGCCACCACAACGACTTGCGTGTCGCTCATATTGACCTCCTCGAACCGCGTCTCCTCCCGCTCCATCTGCTGAAACTTCTCCTGAAGCTTGAAGTTGAACTTTTCCAGGAGGTCCACGTCCAGGTACAGAGATCTGATTACGTTTGGCGAACGGCTTTTGGCGCCGGTTAATGTCCACTCTTTCGGCGGCTGATCGCCATCTGCGAAATCGGGGAGAACCGCAGGCTCCATCATCTGCCCCAGGATCCCATCAGAAAGAATGAGCACGGGATTTCTGTATTTGTCGGCCAGCTCGAAAGAGATATACGTTAGGTCCACAACTTCCTGCACGGTGGAGGGAGCAAGAGCGATGGTCCGGTAATCTCCATGGCCTCCCCCACGAGTCGCCTGGAAGTAGTCGGCCTGAGAGGGGCCGATACTGCCAAGACCGGGGCCTCCCCTGACGACGTTTGCAATGACCGCGGGCAACTCGCAGCCGCATAAGTAAGAAATGCCTTCTTGCTTCAAGCTAATTCCCGGGCTGGAGGAGGATGTCATGGCTCGCGCGCCGACCGCAGCGGCCCCGAAGACCATGTTTATGGCAGCGATCTCGCTCTCCGCCTGGATGAACGTTCCGCCCACCTCGGGCATCCGTCTGGACATGTAAGCGGCAACTTCGTTCTGCGGAGTAATGGGGTAGCCGAAGTAGAAGCGGCAACCCGCTCGCACCGCCGCCTCGCTCATGGCGTCATTCCCACACATCAGAACCTTCTTGGTCACTTGTACACCTCTATGGCCACGTCAGGACACACCAGGCCGCATACCGCGCAGCCAGTGCATTTCTCCTCATCCACCAGACAAGCGTAGTGCACGCCGCGGACGTTGAGGTCGTCGGACATCGCCAGGATCTGCTTCGGGCAAAAGTCCACGCAGAATCGGCAGGCTTTGCAGCGATCTTTTCTTATGACAACCTTCGCCATAGCGATGAGCCTCTCGGCCTTGTTCAATCCATACCACCCCAGCTAACGATGGAATCAACAGTCACAGTTCCTTCGACCCTCCCCAACCCAACTTTGACCGCAGAATCTCGAAATAGCTGGTCTCGGTGGTAGTGATCAACTTGACGTTCTTTTCTGACCTCGCCACCCTCAGGGTGTCGTCACACAGAAGCTCGATAGCTGTCTGGCCGTCAACGGTAATCCTGGCGCCTTCTGGAATCGCGAGGGGGCGTATAGTTACGGTCTTGGGAGGGGGAACAAGGATGGGGCGGTTCGAGAGTGCATGAGGGCAAATCGGTGTAATGATGATCGCCGCCAGTGCAGGGTCCACGATTGGACCGTCGGCAGAGAGAGAATAAGCGGTTGAACCGGTCGGAGTGGCCACGATCAATCCATCCGCCTCGTACGTAGTCAAGTACTCATCATCAATAGAAGTCTCCAGGACGGAAACTCGCGACACACCCGCGCCCCTTATAACCACATCGTTCAAGGCCCTATCGGTGCGGATGATCTTCCCCTCTCTGATTAAACTGGCCTCCAGAGTCATCCTCTCATCTATCCGAAAATCTCCAGCAAGGATTTTATCCAGAGAAGAAAGAAAATTATTCGCTGAGAACTCCGCAAGAAAACCAAGTCCGCCCAGATTGACACCAGCGATGGGCACTTCTCGCTCCCCGATGAGCCTCACCGCTTTCAAGAATGTGCCGTCGCCGCCCAGGGAGAAAACCATGTCCGCGTCTATCAGCCGGCCTTTCTGTGGTGACGTTCCCTCTGGAAAGACAGCAGAAGCGGCTTCCTCCGGTGAGAAGAAGATCCTCACACCACGTTCGACCAGGAATTCCACGATGGAGCGAGCAGTGGGGAGCCATTGCGGCTTCGAGATATTGGCTACGACACCTATCTTCTTCATGAACCGTAGGATACGACCCGCCCTCTGATAGGGAGGCTTGCTTTGATCTTCTCGACGATTCCCCGGGGGCTCAGGCCAATCTTCTCCCACAGAACCCCACGGGCGCCGTGCTTGAAAAACATATCGGGTAAGCCGACCCTCACCAAGCGGGTTTCATGGAGACCTTCCTGCTCCAGGAGCTCGGCCACGCGGCTCCCGAAGCCACCGGCCAGAACGTTCTCTTCTATAGTCACCAGATAACCGATCTTTTCGGCGACTTGCCGAATGAGATCACCGTCGAGGGGCTTGGCAAATCTGGCGTTGACGACCATCGCCGAAATCTCCTCTTGTTGCAGCGACTCCGCGGCAGCGAGGGAAGGCTCGACCATGCTGCCCAGGGCAAGGATTGCAACATCCCCCCCATCTCTCAACACCTTCGCTTTTCCAAGGGCAATTTCTTTTACGGGTCCGCCGAGTTTTGTGGGCATACCGCATCCTTTGGGATAGCGAATGGCGACGGGCCCACTCTGTTTTACAGCGAAGTGAAGCATGTCCCTCAGTTCTTTTCGGTCCTGGGGAGCGGCGACGATCATGTTGGGCATCATCCCCAAATAGGACAGGTCAAAAACCCCGTGGTGCGTGGGTCCATCCTCTCCCGAAAAGCCGGCTCTATCAATGGCAAACACTACCGGCAGTTTCTGAAGGCAGACGTCGTGGATTATCTGGTCAAACGCCCGTTGGAGAAAGGTTGAATAGATCACTACAATCGGGCGGCAGCCGGAGGCGGCCAGCCCCGCGGCCAGGGTGACCGCGTGCTCTTCAGCAATGCCTACGTCAATCAACCGCAGGGGAAATCTTTCCCGGAATTCTTCCAGCCCCGTTCCTTTCGCCATGGCGGCGGTGATGCATACGATGGCCGGGTTTTTCTGCGCGAGTTCTATGGCGGTGTCCCCAAGCGTCCCAGAGAAGCTCTGTTCTGAACGGGGGGAGGACCTCCTTTCTCCGGTCGCCACGTCAAAGGGAGGCGCACTGTGGAATTCATCGGGCATCTCTTCAGCAAATCGGTAGCCTTTTCCCTTCCGGGTGATGACGTGGAGAAGGACCGGGCCCGGGTTGTCCTTAATTCGCTCCAGCATGTGTAACAGGGACCTGAGGTCGTGTCCGTTGACGGGCCCGAAATAGCGGAACCCCATTTCCTCGAAAAACGCTCCCGGTACTATCAACCTTTTGATGCTCTCCATAATCCGCTTCCGTGTGCGGATCATTTTTGGACCGATGTTGGGAATTTTCTCCAGGATGTAGTCCGTCTCCGCGAGAATCTTATTGTAGATGGGGGTGGTGATCAGACGGTTGAGGTAAGCGGCCAGGGCACCCACCGTTCGGCTAATGGACATCTCATTGTCGTTGAGGATCACGATCAGTTTGCGGACATTCCCCCCAGCGTGGTTGAGCGCTTCAAATGAAACACCGGAACACAAGGACGCGTCCCCCACGATGGCCACAATGTTCTCGTGGCTCTCCCTCAGGTCCCTGGCCAGAGCCATTCCCACCGCTGCCGAGATCGCAGTCCCGCTGTGGCCCGTCCCAAACGCGTCATAATCGCTCTCCTCCCTCACCGGAAAGCCAGAGATTCCTCCGTATTGCCGCAGGGTTGCGAAAGAATCTCTCCGGCCGGTGATGAGCTTGTGAGCGTACGCTTGATGCCCCACATCCCAGATGATCTTGTCGTTCGGGGCGTTGAAGACGTAGTGGACCGCAATGGCCAGCTCCACACATCCCAGATTAGAAGAAAGGTGGCCGCCGTTACGAGAAACCACCCGGATGATCTTTTCCCTGATCTCCTGTGCCAGTTTCTCCAACTGGTCCGGATGCAGCTTCTTGAGGTCTCGTGGTGAATCAATCATGTTCAGGTATCCAGCCATGTCCCTTCCTCCTCCATTTCATCCTCTCCGCGCCCTCCGCGATCTCTCCGGTTCCCCTTCACCCTCCCCCCTTCTCTGCGCCCTCTGCGATCTCTGCGGTTCCTCCTCCGCGGCGCTCAGAACAGTGATTCTTCTTCCTCCTCGACCTTCTCGTCGGTCCCGCCCTGGCGGGACTCCTGTGAACTCAAATCCGCCTCTGAACTCTCATCGTCGGAGGAAGGCTCTGCCGATGGCAGGAACTCGTCGGTTTCAAAGCTGCCATCTTCCTTCTTGATAAGCACCTCGATCTTCTTCTCCGCTTCCTCCAACTTTTTGGAGCAGAACTGAGCCAAACGCACTCCCTCATCGAACTTTTTGAGCATTGCGTCCAGCTTGAGCTCGCCGTCTTCCATCTCGGAGACGATCTCTTCCAGGCGCTTGAGGGCTGCCTCAAAACTCTTTTCTTTTTTGTTCCCCTGTTCCTTCATTGTGTTTCGTGCTCCCGGTCATTCTTTCGGGGTGAACCACCGTCACCTGGGAGATGAACGATCCATCTCCAACGACTGTTTTGACTTCTCCACCCGGTTTGGCTTGCGCTACATGTGATACCACACGACCATCGGTCACGTCCACCGTTATACTGTACCCTCTGGCCAGAACGCCTTCAGGACTAAGTGCTTCCAGGCGGTGCCTCAAGCCTTGCACTTTCTCCGCCCCCATCTGCAAGCCGTGGCGCGAAAGCAGGATTATCCTTCCCAGAAACTCGTCAACTTGCTGCTGGTACTGCTTGATCAGATTGCCGGGCTCCCGAAATACGTAGCTCTGCCTGGCCAGCTCCAACCTCCGTCGGAAATCACCCAAAATCGCAGACGCGCAATGACAGAGCCTATTTCGCAACGAGCCAATCCGTTCGGCGATCTCTTCTTTCCGCCCTATGACCATTTCAGCCCCAGCAGACGGGGTTGGTGCCCTGACATCCGCAACGAAATCGCTGATGGTCCAATCTATCTCGTGACCCACAGCGGAGATGATCGGGATTTCGGACGCATAGATGGCCCGGGCGATAATTTCTTCGTTGAAGGCCCAGAGGTCCTCCAGACTTCCTCCTCCTCTTCCCAGAATGATCACGTCCACGTTCTTCAGCCGGTTGAAGTCACCCAGGGCCGAGACAATCTCGCCAGCGGCTTCTTCACCCTGAACTCGCACAGGATTGAGGATGATATGCAGATTGGAAAACCTTCTGTCGAGGACATTGAGGATGTCTCGAATGGCGGCGCCGGTGGGAGAAGTCACCACGCCGATCCGCTGCGGAAGGAGAGGGATCGGCTTCTTGTGCTCGGGACTGAATAGGCCTTCCTCAAACAGTCGCTTCTTGAGCTTCTCGAAGGCAATTTGCAGCGCGCCGATCCCCTTCTCTTCCACCTTCGATACGATAATCTGGTACTCCCCGCGCTTCTCGTACACACCGATGCTTCCCGAGACCAGAACCTTCATCCCGTCCTTCATGTCAACGGAAAGACGAAGCAGTTGCGATCGGAAGATCACCGCTGCGATATGGCAGAACCGGTCTTTCAGGGTGAAATATGCGTGTCCTGTCGGCGAAACGCGGAAATTTGATACCTCCCCCTCCACCCACACAAAGGGATACTTCGCCTCCAGGAGCATCTTGATATCGCGGGTCAATTCGGACACCGAGTAGATTCTCGGCTCCTGGCCTTGACTCCTGATCGGCTCCGACGTCATCGCGCTCGGCTCTCCTCCACGTTGCCCTGCTCCACTTCGTCTTCGTGTCTTACCTGAATTCTCTCAATTCGCCTCGCTTTGCCTGTCTCCTCATCTATGTCCAGAACCACACCTGTTAGCCTTGGATCTTCCTTGGCTACTCTGAAGTAGTGGGGCAGTCTGGTAACGAAACTCTTCAGAACCGGCTCAATCTCCCTGCCCAAAACCGAACGGAACGGCCCGGTCATACCGCAATCGGTGATGTAAGCGGTCCCCCCTTCGAGCACAACCTCGTCAGCCGTCTGAACGTGGGTATGCGTCCCTATGACGGCAGAGACCCGCCCGTTGAGAAAATAACCGAAAGCAAGCTTTTCCGATGTGGCTTCCGCGTGGGCGTCAACTATGATGACTTTCGTCTCGCTCCCAATCTTTTCCAGCTCTCTTTCCACAGCGCGGAAGGGGCAATCGAGCGGCAGTCGAAACATCAATATCCGACCGAGGATGTTTATCACCCCCACCTTCCCTTTCCCAGCAACTTCCACCAGCGTACTTCCCTGCCCCGGTGTCTCCGGCGGGAAATTGGCTGGCCGAACAAGGCGGTAATCCTCGTCAATGATGTTCAGTATGTCCTTTTGTTTCCACACATGATCCCCCATGGTGATCACATCCACCCCGAACGAGTGGAGCTGCCAAACGATGTCGGCAGTTATCCCCGACCCCCCCGCCGCGTTTTCCCCGTTGGCAATGAACAGATCAATAGAGTACTCCTCTTTGATACGAGGATACAGCTCTTGAATCGCCTTTCTTCCTGGTCTTCCGACAATGTCTCCGGCAAAAAGTATGTTCATCTCGTCCTTCAATCCTCTTTGCGCCTCTGCGCCTTTGCGAGAGAAAACAGAATTCCCAGAAACCCCTTACCCCCCACACGCCCCCAAATCCCAAATCCGAAATCGGCAGCCCTGGGACTCACCGGGCGTACTCGACAGCCCGCGTTTCCCGGATGACCGTCACTCTCACCTGGCCGGGATAATCCAGCTCCCTCTCGATTTTCTTCGCAAGTTCTCTCGAAATCATCACTACCTGGTCATCACTGACTTTGTCCGGCTGAACCGTCACGCGAATTTCGCGGCCGGCCTGAATCGCGTATGCCCTTTCGATACCCGGATAGGAGGTGGCGAGCTCCTCCAGCTTTTCAAGCCGCTTCATGTAAATCTCCAGCGTCTCTGAGCGGGCACCGGGCCTGGCCGCCGATAGCGAATCGGCTGCTTGCGCTAAAACTGCCAAAATATTCTTCGCTTCCTCTTCCATATGGTGAGCAGCAATCGCGTTTACCACGACGGGATTCTCTCCATATCGCTTCGCAAAGTCGGCACCTATTTGAGCATGGGCGCCTTCAACTTCATGGGACGCCGCCTTCCCGATGTCATGGAGGAGACCGGCTCTCGTCGCCTGACGTATATCAAGTTCAAGCTCCCCCGCCATCATCCCCATGAGCCGAGCCACCTCGATCGAATGGTGGAGGACATTCTGTCCGTAGCTCGTACGGAACTTGAGCTTTCCGAGCAGCTTGATCAGCTCCGGGTGGAGATTGTGAACGCCCACGTCAAAAGCTGCTTGCTCTCCTGCCTCGCGGATCGCCTCATCCACCTCCTTCTTCACTTTCTCCACAATTTCTTCAATTCGGGCGGGGTGGATTCTCCCATCCAGCATCAGCCTTTCCAGAGAGATTTTAGCGACCTCTTTTCGGATCGGATCAAACCCGGATAAAACCACTGCCTCCGGCGTATCATCTATGATCACGTCTATGCCGGTGGCCGCCTCCAGACATCGAATATTCCTCCCCTCGCGCCCGATGATCCGGCCTTTCATCTCATCGTTGGGAAGCGCCACCGTGGTAACTGTTGCTTCGCCCACATAGTCCGAAGCGCACCTCTGAATCGCCTGCGCAATAATATTCTTCGCCTCCTTGTCGGCTCTTTCTTTTGCTTCTGTTTCGATTCGGCGGACGAGGGCAGCAGCATCCGATTGAACGTCATCTCTGATCCTGGCCAGAAGCATCTCCCTGGCCTCCTGGCGGCTTAACCCTGAAACCCTTTGCAGGTGCTTGTTGGCCTCCTCCTGAAGCTGCCTCAGTTCTTCTTCTCTCTTGGCCAGAGCCATCTGTTTGTCTCGGACGCCCTTCCCTTTTGCCGCGATGTCTTCTTCTTTCTTTTCAAGAACCTCAACCTTCCTATCGAGAATCTCCCCTCTCTGCTGGATGCGTTTCTCCAATTTCCTGATCTCTCGCCGGCTCTGTCTTGTGTCCTGCTCGAGCTCCGCCCGACTCTTTAACTGCTCATCCTTGATCTCCAGCATTCGCCGCTTTTTTTCCTGTTCGGCTTCCTTGACTGCATCCGTAACAATCCTCTTGGCCTCCTGCTCGGCGGAGCGAAGCCTGTTCTTGGCGACGAAACGGCCTCCCAGATAGCCGAGAAGAATCCCCACTGCCAGAACCACTCCGCCGATGACATATGTGTTGTTAAGTGCTCCGAAAAAACTACCATCCCCCAAAGACAGCTCTTTTATACACGACAACGTCATAACTCTCCTCCTCTATTTCATCACCGACGGCGCCAAACCAGCGTTTCCTTTTCCGTCACTACCTTGTCCACGCGGGCGTCTCCGTCGGTGGGGTAGATTTTGTCCACTATCTGAAAGGCGTAACCCACGCCGATCGTTTTCGTTCTTTCGCAGAGGTTACTAAGAAAGCGATCGTAGTAGCCCAGTCCTCTGCCCACTCTATTGCCCTTTGGGTCGAAGGCGATCCCGGGCACAACGCAGAAGTCTATCTCAGAAAAATCACATAATTCCTGGATGCCCTCATACGGCTCCCAGATGCCAAAGGCACCCACTTTCAGGTCCGAGGAAAGGTCTTTGACTTCGCAAGCGCGAATTTCCCCTTGCTTCGTGTTGCATCTCGGAAGCAGAACCTTTTTTCCGTCCCTCAAGGCCGTTCGCACAAGATCGTGCGTGCCCACTTCATTGTCACAGGACCAGTACAACATAATGCACCGCGACCGCACATAATCAGACAGGCGAATCAAGCGTTCGAAGATTTGCCTGCTTTTTGACTCGACCTCTTGGCGGGGCAGCTCTTTCCGTTCTCTCCAGATTTTTTTCCGAATTTCAGCTTGTGCTTCCAGCTTTTCAGTCTCCCTGCTATTTCAGTCTCATGCCCTTGATTCGATGGTTCATAATACACGGCATCGCGGGGCAGGTACGCCTGATCCACGATGTGACCGGGGTAGTCATGGGGGTACTTATATCCCTCGCCTCGCCCCAGCCTTTTGGCTCCCGGATAGCTCCCATCTTGCAGATGTGCCGGAACCGCCTCCGTTTTCCCTTGCTCCACGTCCGCCATCGCTTTCGATATCGCTTTGTAGGTAGAATTGCTCTTCGGGGCCGTCGCCACGTAAATGGCGGCTTGGGCTAAAGGGAGCTGTGCTTCGGGCATTCCCACAAACTCCGCTGCCTGGAGCGCAGCATTAGCGAGAACTAATGCCTGCGGATCCGCGTTGCCCACATCCTCCGCCGCGCAAATGATGATTCGTCGAGCGATGAACCGTGGATCCTCCCCCGCATAGAGCATTTTCGCCAGCCAGTACACCGCAGCGTCAGGGTCCGAACCACGCATGCTCTTGATGAAGGCCGAGACGGTGTCATAGTGACCATCTCCGTCCCTGTCGTAAACAATCGCCTTTTTCTGGATGGAATCCTCCGCAACGCTCAGACTCACCTCAATCAGCCCATCTTCTCTCGGTGGTGTGCTCACCACCGCCACCTCGATAGCGTTCAGGGTTTTTCTGACATCCCCATCCGAGACAGAGATGATGTGATTCAAAGCCTCATCGGTGAGCTGAACCTTGAAGCCACCCAGCCCCCTCTTTCTGTCTTTGAGTGCGCGCCGAAGGATCGTTTCCATCTCCTCCGCCGAAAGAGGCCGAAACTCGAACACCCGCGAGCGCGATACCAGTGCTGCGTTGATGTAGAAGAACGGGTTATGAGTGGTCGTGCCGATAAGCGAAAGGATCCCCTTCTCCACATAAGGGAGCAGCACATCCTGCTGTGCCTTGTTGAAGCGATGCACCTCATCAACGAAAAGAATAGTTCGTCTTCCGCTCGCGCGGAGTCTTTGGCGGGCTGCCTCTCCGGTGGATCGGATATCCCGCACCCCCGAGGTGACTGCGGAAATCTGGACGAAGGCGCTGTCGCTTATGGAGGCAATGATTCTGGCGAGACTGGTCTTGCCTGTGCCGGGGGGACCATAGAAGATTACTGAGCCGCTCTTCCCCGTTTCAATCGTCCTTCTCAGGAGTTTGCCGGGGCCGAGAATGTGCTCCTGCCCCACCAACTCCTCGAAGGACGCGGGCCTCATTCGGGTAGCCAGTGGGGCTACGCCGGAAAACTCCTCTTCGGACTGTGGGTCTTGAAGGCCAAAAAGATCCATCAAACAACCTTCTTGAGACCCTTGAGGACATAAAATACCCTACCTTAATGCCGTACCAACGAAATCTTTGAAAGCTTGTTTTCTAAGATGGGTGCCCTCAAGGTTGCTGTATGCTTTCCAAACTGTACTTGCAAAAGCGACCCTATCGAGGCTCCCGCTTTGATGGTGTTGGCTCAAAGATTTTTCGCTGCACTACGGGCATGGTAGGGTAATTCTTCCAAATCACCTTTTTTGGCTTTTCTTGACCCCTGAACAGACTTCACGCTCATCCAGTCTGTTCTCGATCATCTTAGCAATGCTCGAAACCGTTTCCTGGACGGTTCTGATCAACTGTTCCTTTTCGTTCCTTGTTCTCATCAGATCATCGGCAATATCGAGACAAGCCTGCACGGCAATCTTCCCCGACGCAAACGTCTCACCTTCAGCCGCAATCTCATTCATTTTCCTGTCTACGTAATCAGCCAGCTTCTGAACATATTCACGGTTCTGATCGCTCGCGATCGGGTACTCCTTGCCAAAAATCTGAACGGTAACGACGCCCTTTTCATACATGCCCATGAGAATTAGCACTCTATTGTGAATTTCTCACTCATGCGAAAGAGAGTAGACTATTACTCTCCCTTCTTCTCCCTGATCTCACAAGCCAACTCCCTCGTCAGGGCCTTCTTTATCGCTGAATGGGCCGCTTCTACCTCCTCATCTGTTAGGGTGCCATGTTTTGAACGGTACCGCAAAGAAAAAGCCATGCTTTTCTTATCGGTTCCAATCTGTTCACTGCGATACACATCAAAGGTCTCAACGCTCTCAAGTATCTTCGGCTTTTTCTTCTCCAGGATCGCCATGACTTCCTCATACGTGATCTTTTCGTCAACGATGATGGAAATGTCCCTCGACGATCCCGGGAAAACCGGCAACTTCCTGAAGTAAATCGAGAAATCCATCAATTCCACCAGTGACTCGGCATCCAGTTCGCAGCCGATCACCGTCGGTCTTAGATCGAAAGTCTGACAAGCGACGCTGCTCAATTCCCCTATGTGGCCAATTTCCCTCCCCTTCGCAACCACGGTTGCGCTCTTTCCCGGGTGGTAAAGCGGCCTCTCCAGGGGACGAAAAACGAGCTGACCGGCGCCCAGGCGCGAAAGATATGTTTCAACCACTCCCTTCATGTCGTAGAAGTCGGCCTCACGCGGGGACGAATCCCACGACTGTTCTTGGGACCGACCGGCCATTCCCAGACAAAGCGACGCTCGTTCGATGGCCTCGCCCTCCTCACCACGGTAGCGGATACGACCGATCTCGAATAGCCGAATCGTCTCCCTTTTTTGGCTCTGATTTCTTGCCAGACACTCCAGAACGCCCTGTAGAAGGCTGGGCCGAAGAACATCCTTCTCAGCACTGACGGGATTGAGGACTCTCAGTACTTCCACCGCCGAATCAAAGAGCAAATCAGCGATCTGGCGACACTGCCGCTCGCTGATGAGATCAGACAAGATTATTTCAAAGAAGCCCAGCCCTGTCAACACGTTTTTTGTCACGCCCTCAAACGTCTGCCACGGATCACGCCTCGCTGTGCCCACTTTCGCTCGGGTCACAGGCATGCGAATCCGGTCGTACCCGTAAATGCGAGCCACTTCCTCGATAAAATCAATTTCCGTGAAAAGGTCCCTGCGGAACGACGGTGGCTTGAGAACTATCGCGTCCCCATCCTTCTTCACGGTCTCGACGCCGAGGCTTGAAAAGACTCTCTCGATCTCGCCGTCTGAGAGGGACGTTCCCAAAACCAGGTTGACGCGGCTGTTCCGAACACGGACTTCGGGTCTGACAGGAATTCCCGATGCGGCTTCGATGACTCCTTGCTTCACCTCACCTCCCGCGAGGCTGCGTATCAGTCCCGCCGCTCGGGTCGCGGCCAGGGCTTGCGCCTCAGGGTCGGCTCCTCGCTCGAAACGATAAGAGGCCTCTGTGGAGAGCCCCAGTTCCCTCGCCGTTCGCCGAACGGAGGAGGGATTGAAATAGGCGCTTTCCAGGAGCACGGAAGTCGTCTGCTCATCCACCTCCGTATTGGCGCCTCCCATAACTCCGGCAATCGCAACAGGGCGATCAGCGTCGGCAATGACGAGCATGTCGGAGCTCAGCCTCCGGTGTTCTCCGTCCAGAGTCACAATCGTTTCCCCCCTGGCCGCCCTCCTGACCACGATGCGATGCTCCTTCAGCTTTTGGAGGTCGAAAGCGTGCAGCGGCTGGCCCATCTCCAGCATGACGTAGTTGGTCGCATCAACGATGTTGTTGATGGACCTAACCCCACACAGCTCCATCCTCCGCTTGAGCCACTCCGCAGAAGGGCCCACAGTAATATCCGTAAGAACCCGCGCGCAGTACCTCGGGCACAGGTCGAAATCTCGTGTTTCCACCGAAGCGTACTCCGAGGAAGGCTCGTCCGCCTCCACGATTTCGCAAGAAATGGTGGGAATTTCCCTGCCGAGAATAGCCGCTGCTTCCCTGGCAATACCCACAGTGGAAAGGCAATCCGGCCTATTCGGGGTCACGTCTATGACCAGTATGGCGTCATCAAGCCCCAGTGCCGAAGCGAGACTTTGCCCCACTTCCAGTTCGTCAGGGAGAATAATGATTCCCTCGGCGTCCTCACCCATGTCGAGTTCTGCTTCCGAGCAAATCATGCCCTCGGAGTCAACCCCTCGGATGCGGACTTTCCGCAACTTGTTGCCGCCAGCAAGAACTGCTCCCACCAACCCCAGAGCAATGTTCGCACCGGCGCGAACGTTGGGAGCGCCGCAGATGATCTGAAGCTCTCCCTGCCCCGAGTCAACTCTGCAAAGGGTAAGTTTCTCAGCGTTCGGGTGGCGGTCAACGGAAAGAACCTTCCCCACGATGACCTTGTCGAGCTTCTCGCCGGCATACTCGATTTTCTCAACTTCCATCCCCGCCATGGTGAGCTTCTCGGCGAGCTGTTCCGGGGAAAGACCCGTCTTCACCATTTCATTAAGCCAATTGAAAGAGACTCTCATTTTGAAATCAGCATGCCATCTTTTGCAGTCCGCTTATACGACGCCGAGCGATTCTCGGCATCCACTCAGAATTGTTCCAGAAACCTCAGATCGTTCTCGAAAAACAACCGAATGTCGTCAATCCCGTACTTTTGCATAATCAATCGCTCAATTCCCAAGCCCCAGGCAAATCCCGTGTACTTCTCCGGGTCGTAGCCCACTGCCTTGAAGACGTTCGGATGAACCATTCCCGCTCCTAAGAGTTCCAGCCAACCACTGTGCTTGCAGACGCTGCATCCCTTCCCGGAGCAGAGGAAGCAGGAAACGTCCACCTCGGCGCTCGGCTCCGTGAAGGGGAAATAACTCGGCCGAAACCTGAGCTTGACCTCCCGCCTGAAATAACTGCTCAAGAAAGCATAAAGGGTGGCCTTGAGGTCTCCGAATGTCACCCCCTCGTCCACGTATAGCCCTTCAATTTGATGAAATAAGATATAGCTGCGTGCGTTTATCGCTTCGTTGCGGAAGCATTTCCCGGGCATGCAGACCCTCACCGGTGGCTCGTACTTCTCCATGGTGTGAATCTGCGTGGGTGAGGTATGCGTCCTGAGGAGAAGCGTGTCGGTGATATAAAACGTGTCCTGCATGTCCCTGGCAGGATGATCCGCCGGGAAGTTCAGTGCGCCGAAGTTGTAATAGTCCGTCTCCAGTTCCGGCCCGTATTCGACACTGAAGCCATGATACGCCAGAATGTCAATAATCTCTTCCAGCGTCTGACTGATGATGTGTTTTTTTCCCTGGAGCGGCCTCCTGCCAGGCAGCGTCACGTCAATGCTCTCGGCGCGAAGGAAAGCTTCTGCTTCGGCCTTTTCGAGTTGAGAGGACTTCTTGGCAATGAGTGACGTGAGCTCCCGCTTCACCTCGTTCAAAAGTCGCCCCACCTCCTTCTTCTCCTCCTGAGTCAGAGTCGGAATCTGTTTCATCAGAGAGGATATGATTCCCTTGCGTCCCAGGAACTCGATCCGCACCGCTTCGATTTCTTCTGGCCCGCCGCAGGCGGAGACTTGCTCACGCGCCCGCTGCCTGGCTTGTTCGATTTCTTCCCGGATTGACATCCTCTCCTCTTCTTTCACACCTCAGAAACACGAAAAGAGTCCACCTCCGGCAGACTCCTCTGGCCTTATCTTCTCCGGGCCACGACCAGACAATTACTTCGCGCCTTTCGCCAGCCCAGCGAGGGTGGCGAAGGCATCAGCGTCCCTGACCGCTATGTCAGCCAGAATCTTTCGATTGAGTTCCACCCCTGCCTTCTTCAGTCCGTCCATGAAACGGCTGTACGACAGCCCGTTGAGCCGTGCGGCCGCGCCAATTCGCACGATCCACAGCCTCCGAAAGTCTCTCTTGCGGACTCGCCTATCGCGGTAGGCATAAGCCATTGCCCGCAGCACCGTCTCCTTCGCGATCTTATAGCTTTTGCTTCGCAGGCCGCGATAGCCTTTGGCCTGCTTCAGGACCTTCTTGCGTCTTCGCCTTTTGGTAACAGCGTTTCGAACCCTTACCATCCTCGTTTACTCCGTTTCCTTCAGACAGCCCCACTCCGGGTGGACGGAGGAGGATCACCTGTATGGCACCAGCTTCTTGACCCTTCCGACGTCCGTTTTGTCCACCAGAGCAGTCCGTCGCAGTTGTCTTTTCCTCTTGGCGGTTTTGCCCGTGGCAAGATGCCGGGCATAGGACTGCCTTCTCTTGATCTTCCCTTTCTTGGTGAAAGAAAACCTTTTTGCAGCGCTCTTGTTTGTCTTGATCTTTGGCACCGAGAAAACTCCCTTCCGATTCGGCTTACTATACAAGAAAAAAACGAGCAAAGGAAGACTGCGATTCCACCTGACTCGGAAGTTAAGCGAAAAAGACGAGCTCACGGTATCAGCGGTGCGCGCCGTCCGTCCCCCTGAGGCCCGACAAGCTCGTCCTCTGTTCCTATTCCAACCGGCGGCTCTCCACGTCCTAATCAAGACGCTTGCTTTGAGCTATGTGAGGGCTTGTGAGGGCTGATGACAATGGTCATGAACCGCCCAACCATCTTGGGCTGCATTTCCACAGCCCCTATATCCTCAACGCTATCCGCCAGCTTATCCAGAACTTCCTTTCCGAACTCGCGGTGGGCATGCTCCCTTCCTCTGAATGCAACGCTGACCTTGACCTTAAAGCCATGCTCCAGGAACTCTCGCACGTGCTTTTCCTTGACCTCCAGGTCGTGGTCTTCGATGTTCGGTCGCAGCCTGATTTCCTTGATCCTGCTCGCGTGCTGATGCTTCTTCGCCAGTTTCTCTTTCTTGGTCTGCTCGTAACGGAACTTTCCGTAATCCATGATCCGGCAAACCGGCGGATCAGCATTCGGAGCGACCTCAACCAGGTCAAGATCACTCATCCGAGCCAGAGACAACGCCTCCTTCAGAGGAAGAATCCCCACTTGCTTGCCGGTGCTGTCAATGGTTCGCACATTCGGAGCACGAATCTGCATGTTGAGACGGATCCTGCGGTGGATTAGCAGTCACCTCCTTTCTCCTTTGTCGTCAACCTGCCAAATGAACGCCTCTGTTCGGGCTAAACCTCGAATGGCCTCACCACCCTTTCGGCGCTAACTCCGCGCCTTGGAGGCAACCTCCTCGAGGGCCATTCCGATAAAACCGTCCACCGACATTGAGCCCTGAGGCCCTTTCTTAAACTTCCTTACTGATACTGTGTTGTCGGCGATTTCTCTATCCCCAATAACCAAAGTATAAGGGATTTTCTCGATCTGTGACTCTCGTATTTTCAACCCCATGCTCTCATTGCGATCGTCAAGCTCGACGCGCAGGCCCTTTTCCTCCATCTGCGACTTTAGCTCACGAGCATGGCTTATCTGATTGTCGGTGACCGTGAGAATTCGGACCTGTGCCGGTGCTAACCATAACGGGAAATACCCCTCGTAGTGCTCGATGAGACCTCCCACGAACCGCTCCATCGCTCCCAGTACTACTCTGTGAATCGCGGCCGGGCGGTGGTGCTCCCCGTCAGACCCGACATAAGTCAGGTCGAACCGCTCGGGGAAATTCAGATCCACCTGGATCGTCGGCCCCTGCCATTCCCGTCCGAGGGCATCATACACTTTTATGTCAATTTTAGGACCATAGAAGACTCCGCCGCCTTCATCCATATCATAATCCCTCCCGAACTCTTCGAGAGCCCCTTTCAGGCCCCCCTCCGCCATTTCCCATATCTCGTCGGTTCCCACCGACTTCTCCGGTCGTGTCGAGAGGTATATCTTGTACTCGTAATGAAAGGTCTTCATCATGTAGTCCGCGAAATCCACCACGCCGAGTATCTCGTCCTTCAACTGCTCTGGCGTGCAGAAGATGTGTGAGTCGTCCTGCGTAAATCCTCTCACCCGAAGCATCCCGTGGAGCGTGCCCCCCCTTTCGTACCGATAGACCGTCCCCAGCTCCGCCAGGCGGATCGGAAGCTCGCGGTAGCTCCGAATACGGCTGGCGTAAATGAGAATGTGGCCGGGACAATTCATCGGCTTTACGTAATAGTCAATCCCGTCCACGTCCATGGGAGGGTACATATTGTCCCGGTAATACTCGAGGTGGCCGCTTGTCTTCAACAGGTCTGCCCGCAAAAGGTGGGGTGTATAGACGAGCTGATAGCCCCTGGCGCGATGCTCCTTTCGCCAGAACTCCTCGATGATCTCCCTGATCAACGCGCCCTTCGGATGCCAGTAGATCAGACCGCTGCCCGCCTCATCGTGGGTGCTGTACAAGTCGAGTTCTTTCCCCAACCTCCGGTGGTCGTGTTTCTTGGCGGACTCCAGCTTGCCAAGATGCTCCCGTAGCATCATCTTGTCCGGGAACGCCGTCCCGTAAATGCGCTGGAGCATCTTGTTTCGCTCATCGCCCCGCCAATACGAGCCGGCCACGCTCAGCAGCTTGAACGCCTTTATCTGGGCCGTACTCTCCATGTGCGGGCCGCGGCACAGATCAGCAAAGTCCCCCTCCCGGTAGATGGAGACAAGATCGTCCTCTATCTCATCGAGAAGCTCCACCTTATATGGCTCATTGAGGTGCTTGAAATACTCGATCGCCGCCTCCCTGGCCATCTCCTCGCGAACAAACCGCCGATCCTCAGCGATGATCTCCTCCATCCGCTCCTCGATCTTGATGAGCACATCGGGAGTAAGGGCCTGCGGGAGATCGAAATCGTAGTAGAACCCTTCGTCAATGGGGGGACCGATGGCCAGTTTTGCCTCCGGGAAAAGGCTCTTCACAGCATGAGCCATGATATGTGAAGCGCTGTGGCGATATTTATCCCTGTCTTGCTTCTTGCTGAAATCTACCGTGATCAAACACTCCTTCTTGGCTTACCGCAAAGCACCCGGAGAACGCGAAGGCGACCTGTTCTTTATGCAATCCCCTCTCTGCGGTCTCCGCGATCTCGGCGGTCAACGTTATGGTGGGCGATACTGGACTCGAACCAGTGACCTTTAGCGTGTCGAGCTAACGCTCTAACCAACTGAGCTAATCGCCCACCCTAAGACAAATAAGTGCTTTCAACCCTGCCTTTTTTCTTCTGTAACTATATCTCCCTGCCCCGCAAGTGTCAACAAAAAACTCCCAGGTTGGCTATTTCTGCACTGACCCGGCATAGTTCCCTGGCTATACTCAGCCCCGGCTCTACGGTGATCCTATGCCGCGATCTCAGGCCGGACGCTTTATCGGAGAGAAAGGCGCAAAGAGGCGCGCCTACGGCGCGCCTCTTCGACCCCGCGAACCAGCCAGCATTACCTGAACCACACCTCCTCCAGCGGGAGGGGTGTCTCGTCCAACGAAGACTCCACCTCGAGGACAACCGTCACTTCCGCGAAGATCGGCTCTCCATCCGGGCCCGTTGCCGTAGCCAGCACCCTGAATTGGACCGGCTCCGCCAGCGCGGCGTTCTCATAGAGCTTCGCCAGAAGCACGACCACTTCTTCATCGCTGTCCTCGAACGTGAACTCGGAGATGACTTGCCCTGGCTCAACTGGCTCGATGACCGGCTCAGCATCGGTCACCCCCAATGAGGCAACTTCCGGCTTCGGCAGGCCAACCAGGATGGGGTTGGGGATCGCCAGCTCCTTATCCATCTCAAGCACAACCGGGGTGGGAACTCCCGGGAATGGGTTGATCACCGGAATCTCGATCGTGGTGATCTCCGCGGGCTCGAGCGGGAAAATTTTAATGCACACCCATTTGGCGTTATTCCGCTCGTTGCTCTCCCAGATGTGACCGTTCTTCAGGCTTCGCCAACCGTACAGCTTCGCTTTCTGCCCGAAAGGCGGATTGTCCGGCGGACCGAGGCGATCCGAAGGATCAACCATGAACCGGAGGTTGTGCGTTCTCCGCGTCATCCGGAACCGGATGTGGATCACCCGGGACTGCCCGGGCACCAACCACCGCCCGGAGTAACTCACGGCGATCCTGTTGAGAACCGGATTCCAGAATCCCCAGTTGTGGTTCGTGACCTCCCACAGAATCGGTCCGCGGGCAACCCGGCGGCCCACATTCTGAATCTCGAAGTACAAGTCTACTTCCTTGCCTACTCTCGGTGCCGGCTTGTACCACCACCTTCCGATCCGGAGATCAGGCAACCTGTAGCCAGGCCATGTGACGGCTTCCGGTGGCCCCGGGACACCCGCTCGCAACCGATAGGCAGCACCATCTTGTGTTGCTATGCCAGCCGGCTCGCCGAGACCATTCTCTTCCTTCCCCATGACACCAGCCCCCTCCCCGACGGTGGCCTTGTTCTCCGTCTTGGTGCGAATTCGTCGCAAGAGACTATTCTTGTCCGCTGCCTTACTGCGAACTCGCGTTCGGCTGGCATCGCCGTCCTGCGTTCCAACGCGATCCTGCTCGCGAAGGCCATCCTGATCTTGATCCCTCAGGCGATCTCGGTCACGGACGGCATCCTCCTCCTGTCCTACGGTGACACCACCTGCCGTCAAAGCCATAATGAACGCCACGAGCCAAATCGAAAACGTACTACGCAAACTCATTTCAACTCCTCCTTCTTCTTAGTCGCATAACTCCAAAGACCACGCAAAAAAACTGAAGCCTACTTCGATATTCATCACCTCCTGAAAGATTCGCGGTTCGTTCCGTGGCCTTCAAATGTCTATGTGAACTCCGCCCCGCCAGAGGCGGTGCAGCGTGCGTCAGTGCAAGATACAACCTTCGTGCCAAGAAAAGGGAAACGACGTTCGTCACAAGTTGTCATGGCGTAACTCCCGGTATCGTCGAATGATATGAATACCCACCCGGCGGAAAGCGGTGTCTCTGCCAGGAAGCCCCGCCGCGGACTTTATGAACAAAGGGAATAAACGAATTTGGCAAAGTGGAATGGACAGGCACCAGAGATGGGTGAGTGGAAGACGCCCGATGGGAGAAAACTGCACCCCCAACGCACAGGTTGTGTGGCCGCCTCCAAACAAGCTTGACACTCCCTTCAAATAGCGATACATTCGCCGTAATCAAGAGGTAGTCACGTTCGGTAGGAATTCAACAAGGGAAGAGGTGAGCGTATGAAAAACATGAACCGTCGAGATTTTCTGAGGAAATCCACGAAGGGTGTAGCCGGAGTTGCGGCAGGCGTGGCTGCTATTCGTACAGGTTGGACCGGGTATTCAGCGAACGATGAGATCTGTATGGGCGTCATCGGCGTCGGAGGCAGGGGCAGGGGCCACACGAAGGAGTGGACCCGAATCAAGGGCGTGAGGGTGGTCGCGCTGTGCGACCCTGACCAGCGGCTGCTGGGTCCGCCTGCCAGAGGAGTTAGGGAGGCCACTGGAATAAGGCCAAGGATCTACGTTGACATCCGCAAGATGCTGAAAGACAACGAAGTGGACGCAGTTTCCATCGCTACCACGAATCACTGGCACTCGCTGGCGACCATCTGGGCATGCCAGGCTCTTAAAGACGTTTACGTCGAGAAGCCCGCCTCGCACAATGTCTTTGAGGGTCGCAAGGTTATCGAGGCTGCCAAGAAGTACAAGCGGATCGTCCAGGTCGGATCCCAGGGAAGGTCCGATCCGGACGTACGAAAAGCGATCGAGCTGATGCGTGAAGGGGCTATTGGCGAAGTGTTCATGTCCAGAGGGCTCTGCTACAAGAAGCGCAACTCCATTGGCATCAAAAAGCCAACCCCGCCCCCCAAGGAACTCGATTTCGACCTGTGGCTCGGCCCGGCGCCGGTGCAGCCCCATCACGGCAACCTCGTTCACTACAACTGGCACTGGTTCTGGGACTTCGGCAACGGAGACATGGGCAACCAGGGCGTTCATCAGATGGACATCGCCCGCTGGGGACTGGGCAAGGATTACGGCTACCCGGTGAAGGTCAACAGCATGGGTGGTCGGTATGGATACAAGGACCAGGGTGAGACGCCGAATACGCAAGTCTGCTGTTTCACTTACGAGGATGGCAAAACGCTCGTCTTCGAGACACGTGGTCGCTTCACCAACTCCGAGGGGCTCGAAGGGGAAAAGGGCGTAAAGATCGGCAACCTGTTCTATGGCTCGAAAGGATGGCTCGCCATCTACGGCACCGGTGGACCGTACGACCTTTACCTGGGCGACAAGGACAAGCAGCCTCGGCAGGTGGGGCAAGGATTCGACCATTTCGAGAATTTCATAGACGCCGTGAGGAAGCGCGATCCCAGCATTCTCACCGCCCCTGTCGAGGAGGGCGTCGTTTCGGCGGGGCTCTGCCACCTGGGCAACATCGCCTTCCGCCTGGGTCGCACGCTCACCTTTGATCCCAGGACCGAGACCTTCCCCGGCGACGCCGAGGCGAACAAGCTGCTTACGCGGCAACCTCGCCCGCCCTTCGTCGTGCCGGAGAACGTCTAAACGACCCGCATCGTCGCTCCGCATATCGAAAGAGGGTTCCCGGGCAAGCTTCCCGGGAACCCTTTTCGTCTACCAGCGGGCCCAGGTGGGGAATTGGACAGGACCAACAGCATTAACAGAATCAAAGCATCCTGCCGATCCTGCCCATCCCGTCAGAGATACATCCTGTGAATCCTGTCAAAAAACAATCCTGGCGCTTGCGGTCTACCACCGATCGCATTCCGCGAGAATCTTGAGAACCTCAACCGTTGACACCGTCTTTCCGAACTCGCAAGCGACTATGCCGCGATAGCCGGTCCCATGAATGGCTTTGAAAACGTTCTTGTAGTTGATCTCGCCGGTTCCCGGCTCGTGTCGCCCGGGGACGTCCGCGAAGTGGAAATGGCCGATCTCCTTAATGTACCCCCGAATGTTGTTGATGAGGTTGCCTTCGCTGATCTGCTGATGGTAGATGTCGTAGAGAAACTTGATGCTGGGGCGATCGGTCCGCTTAACGAGTTCTGACCCATCTTTGGAATAGATCAGGAAGTAGCCCGGATGACTTACCAGGACATTAAGGGTTTCCCACACCAGAACCATCCCCGCGTCCGCGAGCATGGGCGCGACGAGCCGCCCGCCTTTGACGAGGGCATCCATCTGCTCTTCCTTCGACACCCCATCTCGGTCACGGCCGCTCAGTGCCAGGAGAATCTTTGTGCCGAGCTTCTTGGCGTTTTCGATAGCCCTCTTGACGCTGCCGATAAACCTCTCATGCTGAGCCGGGTCGTTGGGCCCCCAGCCCCCGATGCTGCCGCCCGCACCGATGGCCCCGATCTGGATGCCGAGCTCCTGGCATTTCGCTTTCACAGCCTCTTTGTCTTTCCAGCCCCCGGCGCCGAGACTCTCGAACGCACGGAAACCGTACGCCGTAATCTGCTCGATGCGCTCGACATGCGATCCTTTGAACCAATTGGGAGAAATGGCGATCGTATTCCGCATGCCCACGCCAATCTTCTCGACCGCTGCGTGCGCGCTGCGGGGTCGTAGGGCACCGACAGCCGATACCGCAGCAACCCCACCTGCTGCCTTGAAAAAAGTCCTTCTGTCCATAGCACACCCTCCATTGCAAAAGTGTCTTGCCATACCGGAATTCTCAACCGCCGAAACCTACCACACGAATCTCGGACGGTCAAGCGCCGCAGCAGGGTGCTTCGGATTCTTGCATTGCGGACGAGCATGGGATAGTATGGCGGCCACGATTCGCAAGGACTACTTCATACCCATAAGTCGGGGGAGGACATGAGCCGCAAGCGATCTTCAAAGAAGCGATCGAAGAAGGGAAAGAAAAGGCCGCAGCCCACGAGGGTGCCAGTACCCGCCGCCAAAAAAGTCGCCAGGCCCTCGCGCAAGCTCGTGTGGGCGGTTGTGGGCCTGATCTTCGTTGTGGGCATCGCTTTCACACTATGGCGACTGATTGCACCTGAAAAACCTCCCGCGGGAAGAACCCGACCAGAAGACGTCGCCGGGCCAACTGGCGGCTTCTTTACCGATGTGACGGAAAAGGCGGGGATCACCTTCATCCATACGACCGGGCAAAAGACACGCCGCATGCTCTACCCCGAGATCATGGGAGCCGGCGTGATCCTCTTCGACTACGACAACGACGGCGACCTGGACATCTACTTCCCCAATGGAAACTATTTGAGGGGCAAGGAGCATGATCCGAAGCTGACCAACGTTCTCTACAGGAACGAAGGGAGCTGGCGTTTCACGGATGTAACGCACGAGGCTGGCGTCGCCGACAGCGGCTATGCCCAGGGGGCGGAAGCTGCCGATTTCGATAACGATGGTGACCAGGACCTCTACGTGACCAACTACGGACCGAACGTCTATTTCCGCAACGAGGGCAACGGCAAATTCACCCGAACGTCTCTTCTCGCGCACCCCCTGTGGGGGCAGTGCTGCTCGGCACTGGATTACGATAACGACGGTGACCTCGACATTTACCTGGCCAACTACCTGACCTACGATCACACTGATCAGGACCTGGGCCGAGAGGTGGTCGCCGGGCAATTCATCCACGAGTACAAGGGACCCCAGGTGTTCAACGGAAGTCCTGACGTCCTGTATCGTAATGACGGCAACGACGTGTTCACAGATGTCACCAGGCAGGTGGGACTGTACATGCCCAACGGAAAAGGCATGGGGCTGGGTGTCAGCGATTTCGACAACGATGGCGATCCCGACATCTTCGTGGCAAACGATTTCCAGGAGAACTACTTGTTCGAGAACACAGGCGGCAGGTTTGTCGAGCGGGGACTGGGGGCGGGCGTGGCGGTCAGCGCCGATGGCAACCTCGAATCCTCCATGGGCGTGGACATCGCGGACGTAGACAACAATGGCCGGTTCGACATTATGGTTCCTTGCCGGCACAGGGAAACCCACACCCTTTACTACAACGAATGGCCGGTTTTCCTGGATGCCTCCGCCCAGAGAGGCATGGATAAAGGTACGCTGGGCTATACCGGCTTCAGCCCGAGCTTCCTCGATTACGATAATGACGGGGACATGGATTTGTTCGTCAGCACCGGCCGCGTGGTCACCCTCGAGGAGGCTGTGCGGAAAGGGCTGACAAGACCGAAACATTTTCACGAGCGCTACGCAACGACTGACCTTCTCCTGCAAAACGATGGCCGCGGCTATTTCACGAGGGTACCGCCGGGCAGAGCAGGACCGCACTTCAGCCGGCAGACAATTTCCCGCGGGACGGCAGTTGGAGACCTCGACAACGACGGCGATATTGACCTCGTCGTAAACGTTTCTGAAGGGCGACCGGTCCTTCTGCGAAACAATATGAACCAGAGCGGCAGGGGTCGGCACTGGCTCACGCTGAAGCTGATCGGAACAAAGAGCAATCGGGACGGCATCGGCGCCCGGGTGATCGCTCGCGTAGGAAACAAGATGCAGTACCATTACCTGCGGGGCGGCGGGAGCTATCTGTCCGTGAGCGACCGGCGGATTCACCTCGGTCTGGGAAGTGCGACCAAAGTGGACAGCATCGAGATCACCTGGCCTTCGGGAATCAAGCAGACGCTCAAAGAGGTGCAGCCGGTGGACCGCTTCCTCCCTATTGAGGAAATGAGTGAACAGGACTGACGGGATGGATTGGACAGGATGCACGGGATGAACAGGATTTTGAAGCATCCTGTTGATCCTCTCGACAGAAGAAGTGGAGAGGGCATGAAGCAGCGTCCCATACACGTCCGGTGGCGGCTGCTGGGAACGGCGCTTGTGTTGGTCCTGGTCGGTAGGACATTTGTGATAGCATTACCAGAAGTTCGAAGCAAGGGCCCGGAGGGATGAAAAATGAAGCGCGTGGGTTGTGTCTTCCTGCTTGTCGCGAAGTTTTACTGTGGATTTCTTTGTGCGCAGCCGGTCAACTTGATCACCAAGAACACGGGCGACAGCCAGGAGGACATTGATCTTCGCTGGAACAACATGGAGTACGGCTGCCTTCGCGCGTTTTTCTTTGAGAATAATTGCGATGATGAAATGCAGAACGCGAACGGTACGCCCACGGACGTTTCTTATGACCCATGCATCCGACACTGGCCTGCTAGAAATCCAGCCGAAAAGCCCTATTTTGGCAAAACGGTTGTGGTCGAGTCGGCAGCATGTGCTCATAGCCTCAGGCGACTGACAGACTTCTCTCCAGGTTGTCGCGCCCTCCCAGGAGGAACATGAGCGGGACAAACAATGTGGCGACAATAAAAGTCGAAACAAGAGCCCCCATAGGGCGGATGGCATTG
>Ga0209979_1000110_pt1 | contig 136622 bp, 139 predicted proteins | sample AnhtaG_FD_183114 | JGI IMG/M metagenome (GOLD analysis project Ga0209979, IMG submission 183114) | Deep subsurface microbial communities from Anholt, Denmark to uncover new lineages of life (NeLLi) - Anholt_01485 metaG (SPAdes) (version 2) | ecosystem: Environmental > Aquatic > Marine >...
TTGCCACTACCTCTTTACCGGTTCCTGTCTCTCCCCGGATAAGGACAGTGGCCTTGTTATCCGCTACTCTTCCTATCCTTTTGTAGACCTCGAACATCTTGGGGTTTTTGCCTACAATATTTTCCAGTTCATACCTTTCCTCTAATCTTTTTGGAGGAGCTAGCTCTCTCGCTAGCCTTTTTGCCTCCAGGGCTCTTCTAACCAGGCTCTTTAGCTCATCCAGATCAAAGGGCTTGTTGATATAATCATAGGCTCCCAGTTTCATCGCCTCAACCACGGTATCCATAGATCCATAGCCAGTAAGGATGATGATACTGGTCTCTTTATCAAACTCTCTTATCTGACCTAGAGTCTGTATCCCATCCATTCCAGGCATCCTGATATCCAGGAGCACCACCTCTGGCCTCTCTTGCCTCACCTTGGCTAATGCCCCCTCTCCATTGTCCGCCACTAAGACCCGGTATTCTTCATCTCTTAGGCTACGAGAGAGCATCTCCAGAATGTCCGGTTCATCATCCACTATCAGGATCTTTGTCGATGACATCATCCCCCCTTAACTCTTCCTACCACCTCTGGACAATCTTTCATGATAGAACCTAAGCCAGTGATCTCTGCTGCAGAACAGAATTCCCAGGAGCCTAGTCATTCTTTGGTGATAGATGCCCCTTGCAACAATTCCTTGTATTGACGGCTCCGTTCGAAACTGGAGGGAATCTTCAAGTCTCCCCTGCAATCGCTTATAGAACGTCTAGAAATAGAGGTCCCGTATTCTTTCCTTAACTCAGTTCTAATCTCTTCGTCACTGCAAGGTTTGCGAAGGAACCCATTGGCTATTTCAGCCTTTTCCCGCTCAATAACCTCCCGGATGAGCTTTTTTCTAATCTCTCTCTCGCTGGGAAAGAGAGTTTTCAGCGGAATTTGTCTTCCTTGTGGAGTACGGATGGCTTTCCTATTGATGACCCTACTTATCAGGGACGGATTTACCCCCATTTTTCTACCTAATGAGACCTGAGTGAAGGGCTTCAAATCTCTGGGGTCTCCTGAGAGGAGAAACCTGCGCTGGACCTCCATTAAGTTTTGAATTACCTGATACATAGTAGTCTTTCTACTATTGATTAGCCTTAGCTTGTTTAACAAGGAGTCAATTCTCCGAGCCTCCTCTTTGCTAAGAATCCCCGTCTTCTTTATTCTTTCGACTCCATCAAAATCAATGAAATAATGCCCCCTGGCGATCTCGCGGAAGAAATATCCAATAGTAAGCTCGCCATAGTTTTTCTCAATAGAGGCAACGGTTGAATAATATATTCTAGAGGTCTGGTGATCCTGAGACGGCTCAGTGAGTCTGCTTTCAAGATAGAATCTATCTACGAAGTCATTCATCTTCTTTACTGTTTCCAGAGACAGGCCGCACTGTCGAGCTACCTCGGTAGAAGTCATCCCGGATACTCCGTCCAGAAAAAACCTCTTGAATCTATCTACCCCTAACTTCTTTATGGTTGGGACCAGGTCTTTTTCCTTAGTGAGAAAAGATTCTACTTCAAGAGTATCCCGGCTAGGAGTGATGGCGGGATCAAGGGGAAGCATTGTGGGCTGAGCCATCCTAGCCCAGGGACGCTTCGCGTATCTGATGATGTTGATTTCGGACAGCATCAATTTCTTGAACAGGGGCTCCTTTTCAACCTCTTGGATGAGTTTCTGAAACTCCTCTTCGGGTAGGCTCATGAATTCAGCCAATTTCATTCTACCGATGAGCTTCGCAACTTGCTTTGCCGTCTGGGTCACAGTTTGCCTGATTTCCAAAGCGCTCAATGTTGCTGTCCTTCTTTAGTCTCTCCCGAAGCCTGAATCCCCTTCTTCTTTAATTTAGTTTGAGTATCTGAACACACCGTTTTATATTATGATATGATATAACAATATGTCAACACCCCCAATTGAATCACTTGGTGGATTTCTCCTTCATTGAGAAGGAAACCAGAGGTCTTTATCCAGAAGAGATGGGAAGAGGCTGAAGGAGCCGGAATGAGAGCACCGAGAGTGAACTGTTAGCCATAGGCAGCGGGGAAAGAGCATTGAACGGAAAAGTGTGATGAGAGTGGTACAAAGACGTCCGGCGGTACAAAAATGTACAGATGCCTTAAGCTCTCACCACCCTCATCAAATAGTCCTATAGGCCGGATAGACCCTGAAGATGTTCAGATTTTGCCACCAGGAAGGAAAAACAAAGGTAAAAGAAAGTTCAACTGTTTTCGCAAATCTTATTATGGAATCAAGGCATCCAGGATTATGTCTCTGGATGGCTCACATGCCAGAACAACTTGGCATGAAAAATGCGCCCAAGAGAACGCAGGTAGCCGTGCATTCTCTCCTGCCACCAGCGTTCTCCCGGAGGGGCATGATTGAAAAAGAACCTTCATAGAGCGGTTTTCGACATTCCGCCTCACTCTATCTTGGCCGTGGATAGAGAGCTAAAAGTGGTGATGTGCAACCGAAGGTGTGCCAATCTCCTCTTAAAGTCGGTGGGAGAGATAGAAGGTAAAAACCTATCCCAGCTCCTTCCTCATAGAGACCTTCAGAATCAAGCCGCACTAGTTTTGCAAAACCCACAAACCGGAATGAAGTCTCTGGAGCTCCATTTGCATCAGGAAAGAGACGCCTCAAAAATCCTCAGAGCTACCATAACCGCTCCCCCCGTTGAGGATGTGAGAAACCCACTATGCTTCATCACCTTGGAAGATGTCACTGAGCATGTGCAACTTGAAGAACAACTGCTGCAGTCAGAGAAGTTAGCAGGCATGGGATTGCTAGCAAGGAGCGTAGCCCATGAGGTAGGCAACCCGTTAAGCATCATGGCTTCAACGCTCCAGTATATACAGAACACCCTTGCGCCCAATGGCAATGAAGAGCTTAGTGAGGCAATTGAGACCATTACGGACAACATCCACCAGATACATATCCTGCTCAGAAGTCTCTCTGATTTTAGCGGTTCGAAGCGGCCTAAATTTGAATTCTACAGCCTCCAGCGCATTCTTTCTCGCCTACTCACCTTCATCAACAGAGAAGCCAAGATACGCAACATCAAAATCTGCCAGGAGTTTGACGAGGGCATTCCTGATTGCCAGGTAGACCACCAGGAAATAAGGCAGCTGTTTCTGAATCTTCTTAAGAATGCTATTGAGGCTATGTCTCAGGGAGGAGAGCTACGTGTCAAGATGCACCTTGCCCTGAAAGACTCGCCAGCCAATCAAGGCCGTGTGTTGGTAGAGATTTCTGATACGGGGGTGGGAATTGAAGAAACTGAGATGCAGTATATCTTCAGGCCTCTTTATTCGACAAAGCCCAAAAGTATGGGTCTGGGACTTTCCTTTTGCCGGCGTGTTGTGGAGGAACATGGAGGAGAAATCTCGACAAAAAGTCAGGCAGGAAAGGGAGCTTCCTTCATTGTAAGCCTCCCTATAAGACAGCGAAAAGGAGGACAGGCATGAGCAGTAGCCCAACTATTTTGCTGATTGATGACGAGGAGGCAGCGCACAAGACTCTCAGCCGGGCTTTAGATTCGGAATTTTCTATTCTTTCAGCATACTCCGGGCCGGAGGGACTTAAGAAAGCAGATCTTATTGCGCCCGAGCTCATTCTTCTGGATATGAGTATGCCACAGATGAGTGGTCTCACCGTTTTGAAAAAACTTGGGGAAAACGGCAAGAGTGTCCCTGTTATTATTCTCACCGCGTACGGAAACGTAACTTCAGCGGTTCAGGCCATAAAGCTGGGAGCAGCAGACTATATTGAGAAGCCCTTCGCAGATGGGAAGCTCAAGCAGACACTGAGGGCCATCCTTAAGGGGAAGCAGGATATCGAGAAGCTGTCGAGTCACCTGGCCATTGTGGGAAAAAGTCCTCAGATTCAGAAAGTGTGGCAGTTGATCGAGAAGTATGGGCCCACTGACCTACCTGTACTCCTTCAAGGGGAGACCGGCACCGGTAAGGAGCTCTTTGCCAGGGCATTGCACGAGATCAGCAAACGATGTAAGGGGCCTTTTGTGCCCGTCGAATGCTATGCACTTCCTGAATCCTTAGTGGAGAGCGAAGTGTTCGGATACGAAAAGGGTGCCTTCACTGATGCAGACAGGGCGAAGCCCGGGCGACTGGAATGGGCTAACGGGGGAACCCTCCTGCTCGATGAGGTTGGCAACCTTCCCCTGAGATACCAGACAAAGCTCCTCAGAGTGCTCCAGGAACAGCAGTATGTCCCTCTGGGGGCAAGAAAAGTGAGGAGCCTGGATGTCCGGGTTGTAAGTGCTAGCAACACCGACCTCAGGAAAGCTATCCAGCATGGAAGCTTTCGAGAAGACCTTTTTTACCGCATCAGTGGAGTCATCATCGAACTCCCTCCTTTGAGGGAGAGGCAAGGTGATATTGAACTTCTTGCCCGCCATTTCGTGGAGAAGTTTGGGAGAAAGTACCATAAGCAGGCCGTAGAGATTTCTGACGAAGCCATGGATCTTTTGCTCTCTTACTATTGGCCGGGAAACGTCCGGGAACTGGAACACCTGATGGGTGGAGCAGTTGTTCTCGCAAACCAGATCGTCCTTCCCGAGCATATTGCCCTGCGCTCTTCAAAAGAAATACCTATCTCTGGCAACAACGACCGAAGAAACATTACTCTAGAACTAAAGTTTTCTTGCAATACCCAGAGGCCCATCAATCTAAAAAAAATCAAGCAAACGCTGGCAGAAAAGGCCGAAAGACTCATTATTACTGAGGTGAAAAAGAGAGTCACCTTGAACCAGACCGAGCTGGCAAAGTTTCTTTGCGTGGACCCAAAGACCCTACGGAGTAAGGTAAAAAATGATTCTAGTGGTAGATGATCAAGAAAGTATGTGCTGGGTTCTATCCAAGGTTCTATCAGAAGCCGGGTTCTCGGTGAAAACTGCCCAGACTGCCGGGGAAGCCCTCACCATGGCCACTAACAATAGAATTTCAGCTGCCATAGTAGATTATCGTCTGCCGGATATGAACGGCTTTGACCTCTTCAGAGAGCTCAGGAACCGAAATCCCAAGATTCCTGGGGTACTCATTACCTCCTACGGATCAAAAGAAATCCGTGAAGAAGCCCTTCGGCTCGGCTTTTATGCCTATTTTGACAAGCCCTTCCGAAACCAAGACCTCATTACCGCTCTCCAGGCGTCCCTAGAAGAGTCAGAGGGAACTCCTGCCCGAAAATAGGAAATCAATTCCCCAATTTCCTTTCCCCGGTCGGGCCATAATTCTACCAAATGACGGACAGTTCAAGGGATTATGATTTTCCTGCTGATGTGGCAGATTTCTTGCCCTATACATTTGCAGAGCGCGGTAGAAGTACCTAAGCATTTCCACCTTCCGCCTGGGTGGGCTCTCCTCGTCCAGACTTACAAACGATTTCAAGGGGAGCGCCAGAAGACTTGCTTCGCAGAGACTTCTAGAGGTGGCTGGAGGAGATTGACATAATCGTTTGCGGAAAGGGGGTGAGAAAGATATGGCTACGGTGAACAAATCCATGGACAGTTCGAGCTTGGCCGAGGTGGTTGACCGAATCCTTGATAAGGGAATTGTGATCGACGCCTGGGCAAGGGTATCGCTGGTCGGGATCGAAATCCTGGCTATCGAGGCGCGTGTGGTAGTGGCTTCGGTGGACACTTTCCTCAAGTATGCTGAGGCTGTTGGACTGACTGCTAGTGCTGCTGCTTAAATCAGAAGTACTATGGCTTATGGTCCCCTATGGCAGCAGAGACAGGGTCTTCTGCCTCTGCTGCATAGGGGTCAGGAAAAAACACAGGGTAGAAGAATAAATAAGGAGGACCTAAAAATGGGAAAGATACATGAAGCTACGCAAAATGTGGTTGATGAGATTCGCTCATCAAAGAAGGCACGGGGCAGTGCTCTTAGGACTCTCTTGGCTGAGACCAACCGATTCATGAAAGATATTCACAGGACAAATCAAGGGCTGGCAAAGACTACTGGAGAGATGCTCGAGGGATTCCGTGTGGAGCACGGGGATATGGCTAGGGCTCAGAGGGAAAACCTTTCCTCCCAAGATGAAGCTCGGGGGGAAGCGACCCGCGAGTTTATGGAGCAGGTCGGGGTAAAGGTGAGTGAGATACGTTCTGGCACCCAGAATCTCTTGGAGCGATTTGACCTGGAGCATGGTGACATGGCTAGGATACTCAGGGAGAAGGTTTCATCCGAGCATAGGGCTCTAGTGAGCGCAACCCAGGGGTTTATGGGACAAGTCCATAAGGTCAATAGTGACCGCAGCGAGGCCGTGCGGAAGATGCTGGATGAGATTTCCTCTGATCTTCAGCAGGCAGATAAGATCTGGGGAAGGCGAATGGAGAAGAAGACGGTACTTAAGGCTGCCCCAAAGCCGGCTTTCGAAAAAATCGAGAAAAAGCCGGGACTAGAACTAGAGAAAGAGAAAGTCCTGGAGGTTATTGCCAGGCATTCAGAGGGAATCAGGCTGATTGATATCGGAAATGAGCGGGGGGTGGACTGGAGAACTCTGATTGGGCCTACCAAGTCTTTAGTGGACAAAGGTAAGATTGAAAAGATCGACAATATGTACTATCCCAAAGAATAATCTGTACCACGTCGAAAAGGAGGAATAAATGGTAGGAACACAGACTCTCCTCAGGGTTCAACCCAGGGATGATTTTGTTATTACTGCATCCATAGAGGCTGTCACCACCCGGGCTCTGGCCTGCCTGGAGGCAGGCTATCCCGTTCACTTCAGGGGGGCAACCGGTACCGGTAAGACGACCCTGGCCCTGCATCTTGCAGGACTCCGCAACCGACCGGTGATGTTGATGTATGGCGATGAGGAATTCGGTTCCTCTGATCTTGTGGGGGGCGAGAAAGGGGTAGTTTCCAGCCGATTAGTTGATAACTTCATCCACTCGGTGTTGAAGACTGAAGAGAGCATAAGACCACAATGGATTGACCAGCGCCTTACCACTGCCTGCAGGAACGGATACACCCTAATCTACGATGAGTTCTCCCGCTCTCGTCCCGAGGCTAACAATGTACTTTTGGCCGTTCTTGAGGAGAAGCTACTCAGCCTTCCTGAAACTCGCTACGGGGAAACCTATATGCAGGTCCATCCTGAATTTCGGGCTGTCTTCACCAGTAACCCTGGGGAATATGCAGGGGTTCACAAAACCCAGGATGCACTTCTGGACCGAATGATCACTATTCAATTAACCCATTATGACCGAGGGGCCGAGATTACCATTACCAGAGCCAAGTCAGGCATTGGGGAGAAGAGGGCGGAAAAGATTGTAGATATTGTCAGAGACCTGCGAAAGATGAGTAGCAACAGTTGGCCGAGTATTCGGGCTTGCATTATGATAGCTAAGCTGGTGATGCAGCGCCGAGGAAAGGTCAGGGCTGATAATTCCATCTTTTGTGAGACTTGCTTTGACGTCCTGGGCTCAAACGGCCTAAAGAAAGAGAAAATCAAACAGCTCATGGAGACTAAATTGAGGTGAGAAAATTATGAGCTCAGATAGAAAGGGTCTAGAAAGCATCCGTACATTACAAGGTCAGGTAAGCAGGTTCCGAATAAAAACACCCCATGGAGCTTTGATTGAGCTAGCTCGACTGGCTCAGAAAAAGGAACAGTTGCGTATGGGGCTAGGGAGGTGGCAAGGGAGGATAAGAAAGATCCAGTCCGAGTTAGAAGAAATTGATAAGACGGAAAAATGGCTTCGTCAGTTCGTTGATGACCGCCAGGTACCGTCTGCTACCCGATTGCAGGGCAAAGAATCCTCTCCGTCTGTCCCTCCGGGTTTCCATGAGATGAAGATCCGATATTAGTAGCCTGAGATCATAAGAAGAACATGCCTCTATCAGAAGAGACCGAAACCCAGACACTTATTACCTGTGCTTTTTGCAGAGGGACAGGCAAGGACCCCTTTGGAATTATGTCTCACCTCTCAACTTGTTATGCTTGCAAGGGCAAAAAGAACTTCACCGTTGCAAAGCCGGTAAAGAGCTGCCGTTACTGTCAGGGAACTGGGGTTTCGCCCATTGGTGCAAGAAACTATTGCCTTGTGTGCTGCGGCAGAGGCATCGTCACTATGCCAGAGCCTGCCAAGCTGTGTCCTCGCTGCGGGGGAACTGCCCGGGAGCGCAGCGGACTCTATTGTATCGAATGTAAGGGGAAAGGGATCGTTCCAGAGAAAGAGTGAATCGTAGGATAGGAAAGGTAAGAGTATGAGATCAACATCATCATTGATAAAATCCTTTGCCCGCCTGGACTCAAGAGGGCGGGTCTCACTTCCCAACAATATTCGGAGAGCTCTTGAGTTGAAGGAAGATCAATTGCTTGAGCTGAAAGTGATTGGGACAAGTAGACACAGAAATCTTCTGATCTCCAAAAGGGAAGTGGCACGATAAGACAAGGTTTGTAATATGTCCTAAAGGACAAAAGACTATTTTCCTCACCGGGAGGGGAGGCATATTTTTATGCGCCAGAAGACAGGTAAGTTAATCTGCTGCGTGATAGCGAAAACAAGGAGAGATTCTTCTAGTTTCAAGAAAAATCAATTAGCTTTGGTTCCCTACCGGGATATCGCTGCAGTAGTTCATGAAGTGGAAATGCAAAGCTGGAAAAGAATTGGAAAAAAAGAGCTTGATAGCTGGCTCTTATGGTATCAAAAGGTAAATGTTGATCTTCTCCGGCGCTACGCTATTGTCCCCTTAAGGTTTGGAAACATTTCCCAGGACACTGAGGACATAAAGGATTTCCTGGCCCGGACCTATCTCCACATCAAATGGGCTCTTAATAGAGTAAGGGGGAGGGCTGAGTTTGTGGTGCAGCTTTCCTGGGACCTAAAAGCAGCTCTCCAGGAGATAGCCCAAGGATGGAATGGTAAGTTGGATCCCTCGAGAGCCCTAGAGGGTGGGAAGGCTCTTTTTGAAGCTGCCGAGGAGAAAAGGAAAGCTCTAATCAAGCAGGTCCATGAGAGGCTATTTTCTCTTGCTGTTGACTTTGCGGAGGGGAAAAGGGTGGATGAATCAATGCTGATGAATCGCAGTTATCTTGTTGAAAAGGAGAAGGAACCGCTCCTTGATGAAGCCATGGAAAGACTCGGCAGGGAAAACAAAGCATACCTCCGCTTTCGGTACATCGGCCCTATCCCCGCTTATAGTTTTGTTCCCTTGGAGTTTAGTAAGGGAAACTTTGATTTAATCAGTGAAGCGAGAAAGACTCTAGGGCTTCCCCAAAAGTCTTCTTTTGGGGACCTGAGGAAAACCTACCGGGAATTATCTTTGAAGTATCACCCCGACAGGAATCCTGACCGTCTGAGGGCCGAGGAGCATTTCAAGAAGATAAGCGAGGCGTACGATGTTTTGAGAACCTACTGCTCGAGTCTTGGACAGGCTACCGAGTGCTCCTTTGCCAAGAAAGATGTAGAGAGAGCTTTCATAGTTAGATAAGGCAAGTTGACGACAGACTTGACAGTTCCAGGAGGAGCCTTGGGGTGTAGTTGACGAACACAGGGGCTCGCAAGGTGCTTGAAGTATGGGTAAGTTTTTCTACGCGGTTATTTTGGCTGACGGGGAGCGAGAATTCAAAGCCACGGGTCTGGATGGACAAAGAGTATACGCTATTGCCTACCGGGACGTATCTGCGGTGGTCAGTGAGTATCCTCAGGTGGATTCGATAAGACTTCTACGAAAGAACCTTTCCCCTTATCATGGTGTCTGTAGAGAACTGGGAGCGGCCGTCACCACCCTGCCAGCGAGATTCGGCCAGATAGCGAAGGACAATGATCAGGTCTTGGGAGTGCTGAGCCAGAATTATAGGAGGATCCGAGGCGAACTGGAAAGGTTCGATAACAAAGTAGAGATGGGGTTAAAGCTCTGGTGGGAGGTGGACGATGTATTCCAATACTTTGTCGGCCAAGACCCAAAGCTCGACTCTTACCGGGAAAAACTCTTGCGCAGGCCCAGAACCCCTAGCCGTATGGAGCAATTGGATTTTGGCAGGTATTTCCACGATAGAATAAACGCAGCTAGGGAAAGGATTACCAAAGGACTATTATCTTCTTTTCCCTCGATCCAGGTAAGAGTTGAGGACCCTGGCGAGGATAAGATGGTGATGAATGTCTCCCTTTTGGTGGAAAAGAAAGGATTAGAAGACTTCGAAAAGGGAGTGAACAGCGCCGTCTCCTCCCTAGGCAAGGAGTACCGGCTAAAGGTAGAGGGGCCCTGGGTGCCATTCAGTTTTGTCGAACGTCTGGAATTAGGACTTAGGTAGCTTTGAGGAGCTAGAGATTGGCATTTTTGTTGGATGATGTTCTTCTTTCCCCGGTGAAACTGGTGCATTTTATTGCCAAGGCTGCCTCTGAGGAAGCTATGAAGGAGCTCCTGGACGAGGATGGGGTGAGAAAGAAGCTGAGGGAGCTCTACGGCCTCCTTGAGAGTGGCAAGATCTCCGAGACTGAATTTGAGAGGCAGGAAAAGAATCTGGTGGACCGTCTGGAGCAAATTGAAGCTTACAAGAGGACAAAAGCAGCCTGAGAAAGGATGTTTTTCTCCTTGAGAGTCCTCAAGTCTTTCCCCTGGACGATAGGACGAACAGAAGGAATCCAAGGCTGAAACACAGGGACGAGAGAGAAAAGCCCCGAGATAGCGCTGACAACAAGGAGGAGTGTTATGGAGCTAAAAGAAGTTGTGGAGAGAGGAAAAGAGGAAGTTCAGAGTGCAACGAACCTGGAGGTTTCATCCGTTGTCGGAGCCTCTAGAGTCGAGGGCGATGGGTGGGAGGTAACGATCGAGCTAATTGAAAGGAAAGCTATACCGGATTCTGCAGATCTTCTGGGCTTGTATGAGGTTCATCTTGATGCTGAAGATGGACATATGATAAGCTTTGAGCGCAGAAGGCTGCGCCACCGAATGGATGTAGAGGAGATCTCAGATTAGCACTCTTCGTCTGCGCTTCGCAAGCATGACATAATCTGACGGAGGAAAAAAATGGCTCTACAAGCCGAAAGAAACTCGCATGCGACCTTGGTTGATGTGATAGACCGCATTCTGGACAAAGGACTGGTAATCAACGCTGACATTGCCGTATCTGTAGCTGGTGTAGAGCTCTTGGGCATTAAGATAAGAGCGGCTCTCGCATCATTTGAAACTGCGGCTCGATACGGCCTGGAGTTTCCCTCAGGGATTAAGCAGGAGACCAAAGTGTGGAAGGAGGCAGAAATAGCTAAAGAGATTTGCCCCCAATGCGAGAAGAAGGTACCTGTAGACCAGCTTATATCCCTCGGCTGTCCCTGGTGTGACTGGATGTCAGTCAGAGCGAAAAAGATGCTTGAGGCGAAATGAGGAGAAAGACAGATGGGGTAGTTGATGTTGATGAAAAAAACTTGAGGCATGGACTATTGGGACTGGTTATTGCCCTAGTAGAAATAATAAGAGATGCTCTTCGCCTGCAGGCCTTCAAGAGAATGGAGGGAGGAAGCCTGACCGAGGAAGAGGTAGAAAGACTGGGCAGGGCCCTCTCTGACCTTGATACAGCGATTGAGGAGATAAAGGAAGAGCAAGGCATCACCGAGTCCGTCAAATCAGTGAGAGACGGTTTAGATAGAATTGTAGATGAGGTTCTGGAGAAAATCATAAATCCTGAGATTGATGAAGAGAAACTGAGCAAAGTCTGATCTAAATTGGTGGAAAGAGGGACAGGAGAACATGAACCATAGCGCAGCAAAAGAAGAAATAGAGCGGATAGTAAGAGAGGAAATAAGAGATATGGTTAGTGCTGTCAAGGATATGGTGCAAAAAGAGGTAAGAGCCCAGCTCATTCCTGAAATGAGAGGAGCCATTCGGAGCCTCATCCCTGAAGCACTTGAAAAAATGAAAGACAAGTCTTCTCTAATCGCAAAACCTGCTGATACTCCAAAAATAGCAAAAGCTGAATCATCTGAAAAGCTTCCTATTGGAGCAGTCTCTCGCGGGAAGATAAGGACTCAGGAAGCTACCTCCAAGCCAGTCGCTCCTCCTGAAGCCGATGCCAGAGGAAAATACCTCTATTGTGTGGCTGAGGGTGATAAGGTAAAAAGCTTAGGTAGAATTGGAATCGAAGGGACCCGGGTTTACACCATTCCGTATAAGGACCTCTCGGCCGTGGTCCACAACTCGCCTGCTGAGCCCTATAGGTCAGAGGATAAGGAAGTGGTGGAGAATTGGGTCACGACCCACCAGAGAGTTCTGGATGTAGCTGCGCAAGAATTCGCTACCATCCTTCCTTCAGGTTTCGACACCATAATCAGGAATGACGGAGGAGCCGATTCAGAGGAGAATGTAAGAAAATGGCTAGAGGAAGACTACGAAAACCTTAAACATAAGATGGAAAAAGTGAGAGGGAGGGCAGAATACGGAGTACAGATCTTTTGGGATCCAGAAGTCATCGGAGATAAGGCTATTCGGAATAATGAAGAGATAAAAAAGCTGAAAGAGGAAGTGAAGTCAAAGTCAAAAGGGACCGCCTATATGTATAAACACAAAATCGAGAAGGCCCTAAGGAAGGAGATGGAAAAGGAGGCGGATCGCCATTTCAAAAGCTTCTATGAAAGAATTAGAAAGTGTGTCAGCGACCTCAAGGTAGAAAAGACCAAGAAGAATGAGGCCAACAGACAGATGCTTCTGAACATCTCTTGCCTGGCCAGCAGGAATGGATATGAGGACTTGGGAGAAGAGTTAGAAAGAATTGACAAGATGCACGGGTTCTCGGTGCGCTTTACCGGACCCTGGCCACCCTATAGTTTCGTCAGCTGAAAGGGGCAATATGCAACCAGTCCGGGATACACCCGCTACTTTGGTTGATTTGTTAGACAGAGTCTTAGACAAGGGCCTCATCATTAATGCCGACCTCATCGTATCTGTTGCTGGCATCCCTTTAATAGGGGTCAGTCTAAGGGCTGCGCTGGCCGGAATGGATACGATGCTAAAATACGGAATAATGCAGGCCTGGGATGAGCGAACTCGTACCTGGGAAAAAACACACAGAACGAAGAGGGAAACCACGGAGCGCGAAAAAGTACCTATGGCGACTGCTATTTCAAAACAGGGAATGACTATGGCACAGGATGACACGGAGACTTGTCCTCAATGCGGAAGAAGGGCACAGGTTGGATTGCTATTAGAAAAAAAATGTCCCAGATGCGGGTGGGTGAGTCCCAGGCCAAAAAAAGAGGAAGTATCCACTCTTTTCTCAGGTCAATGATCCTGTCTTTCAAGTTCCTCTTGCGCCAATCAGTGCTATGCCTTCACGTCTCGGGCTAAACTTCCAGGGGACCTGCCGGAGAGGACCGGGAGAGGACGGGAGGAACCTCTCTCTGTTGAAATCCTCTTGGTAGAGGATAACCCTACTGATGTTGAACTCACCCTAAGAGCTCTAAAGAAACACAACCTTGCCAATAAGGTACAGGTAGTAGGTGATGGGGAGGAAACTCTGGACTTTATCTTTGCTACAGGTTTCTACTAGGATCGGGATATTAACAAAAAACCCGAGGTGATACTCCTTGATCCAAAGCTTCCCAAAGTGGGAGAAGGTACCACCTTCACGGTCGGGCTGCCCACCGGAGCAGAGAAAGGAAAAGCAGTATGAAGGAGAAAGGGAGAATCCTCATCGTTGACGACGATGAGGGCGCCTGCAGAAGTCTCTCACTGATTTTTGGAAAGAAGGGCTATAAGATAGAGACGGCTAGGACGGGAAAAGAAGCCATACAAAAGGCCCAGGGTAGACTCTTCCATGCTGCTCTTCTGGATATTAAGCTACCTGACATAGGAGGGGTAGAGCTCCTGCGGCCTTTGAGGAAAATGCTGCCTGACATAGTACTGGTCATGATCACCGCCTATGCCTCTCAGGAAACTGCCATGCAAGCCCTGAATGATGGAGTGTCGGCCAACATCACTAAGCCCTTCAACATGGATGAGGTATTGGTTACAGTCAGGCAAGCTCTCGAAAAACAGCGCTTGGTAATGGAGAACAGGAGGCTCTACCAGGAGGCTCAGCGAGAATTGGCCCAGCGTAAAAAAGCAGAGGAGGAAATCAAGGCTCTTTCTCTTTTTCCCTCCGAAAACCCTAACCCTGTTCTTCGTGTGGCTACCGACGGAACAGTTATTTATACCAATGATCCCGGCAAGAAGATTTTGGAAGCTGAGGTAGGCAAGAAGATTCCTGAGGATTATCTCTCAGTTCTAAAAAAAGCCGCTGCTTCCGACCAAGTTATTGAGTTTGAACAAAAGGTTGAGAACCGATATTTTTCCAGTGTATTTAGATACGTCCCACAGGGTAGTTATGTAAATATATACAGTACAGAGATCACCAAGCAAAAGTGGACGGAGGAAGCGCTTAGGCGCAGCTTCGAGAAACTACAAAGGACCATGGAGCGTACCATTCAGTGTATGGCGAGGATAGTGGAACTCAGGGATCCCTACACAGGGGGCCATCAACGACGGGTCATGCAGCTGACCTGTGCCATAGCCAAAGAGATGGGGCTTTCGAAGAAACAAATTGGTGGGATCCGTCTGGCTGGACTCATTCATGATATCGGCAAGGTAAACATACCTGCTGAGATTCTAACTAAGCCGGGTCAGTTAGCTCAAATTGAGTTCGACATAATTAGAACGCACCCCAAAACAGGCCATGAGATAGCGGGTGAGGTAGAATTTCCCTGGGTGATTGCGAACATCATACTCCAACACCATGAACGGATGAACGGATCTGGTTATCCTCAAGGTCTATCAGGCAAAGATATTATGCTGGAAGCGCGAATCCTAGCGGTAGCTGATGTGGTGGAGGCTATGTGCTCACATCGACCCTACCGACCGACGCTTGGTCCAGACAAAGCCTTAGAAGAGATCTCCAAGAACAAGAGCATCCTTTATGATCCTGAGGCGGTAGAGGCGTGCTTGAGGGTCTTTAGTGAGAAAGGCTTTAAGTTCGAACAAGAGAAGTCAGCAACCTCACCAAACTGGAATCCTCAATTCAGGACTTCAGGAAAAACTACGGGAAATTCCCGCGGAGAGGGCAGATGCAATGGCCCTTGACAGACTTAAAATTTCGTATATAATTTTTGTGCAATGCACAATAAGGGGAGTGTGCTTGACCCAGAAAACCAAAGGAGTTGAGAGATATTGGAAGATAGCAACGCGTTAACACTGAGAGTGGCTGAGGCAAGGTCAAGAGACGTGGGCAGGGCAATAGCCAGAATAGACCCTGAGAACATGGCCAAAATAGGAGCGGAGGTGGGGGACATAGTTGAGATCAAAGGTAAGAAAGAGACGGCAGCTAAGATTATGCCCACCTATATGGAGGATCGAGGAAAAGGGATTATCCAAATGGACGGTTTGCTAAGAGAGAATGCTCAAATTGGCCTGGATGAGAGAACTTCTCTTCAAAAGGCTCCTCACAAACCGGCTGAGAGAATTACTCTTTCACCTTTGACCCTGATAGGAGGGATGCGCCAGGACAGGGACAGAAGATATATTGGCAGCTTGCTGGAGGGTCTTCCTCTGACGGAAGGTGACAGGATAAGAGCTAATCTTTTTGGGACCCGCAGTCAGGATTTCACAGTGCTCTCCACTTCCCCTAAAGGAGTAGTTCTAATTCACCCCCAAACTGCCATCAGAATAAAGGAGGAGAAGGGTGAAGTAGAAGGAAGGGCTAGGATATCCTATGAAGACATTGGGGGACTAAATAGGGAAATCCAAAGAATCAGGGAGATGATTGAGCTCCCTCTAAAATATCCTCAGGTCTTTGAGAGACTAGGTATCGAAGCTCCCAAAGGAGTATTGTTGCACGGGCCCCCGGGATGTGGAAAGACCTTGATCGCCCGGGCGGTAGCCAATGAAACCAAGGCCTACTTCAGTCATATTTCGGGACCAGAGGTGATGGGCAAATTCTATGGCGAGAGTGAGGGTCGGCTCCGCGGTGTATTTGAAGAGGCCCAGAGAAATGCGCCAGCTATTCTGTTTATCGATGAGATTGATGCTATTGCCCCCAAACGGGAAGAGATGGGAGGAGAAAAACAAGTAGAACGAAGAGTCGTCGCTCAACTTCTTGCTTTGATGGACGGGCTGGAGTCAAGGGGGCAGATAATCGTCATCGCCGCTACCAATATTCCCAATGTGATTGATCCTGCTCTGAGGAGACCAGGAAGGTTTGATCGTGAGATTGAGATAGGTATTCCGGACAAGAATGGGAGATTGGGGATACTCCAAATTCATACCAGGGGGATGCCCCTGGCAGAAGACGTGGACTTGGAAAGACTTTCCCAGATTACTCACGGATTTGTGGGAGCGGACCTGGAGGCTCTCTGCAGGGAAGCCGCCATGACTGCACTTAGAGGCATCTTCCCCAGCATTGACTTTGAGTTGGACGAAATCCCCTATGATACTCTTCTTAAACTTGAAGTAACCATGGATGATTTTATGGAAGCCTTGAAAGAGGTGGAACCCTCGGCTATTAGGGAAGTCTTTACCGAGATTCCTAATGTAGGATGGGATGATGTGGGGGGACTGGATAGTACAAAGAGTGTACTTCAAGAGGCAATTGAATGGCCTCTCAAATACTCCAGGTTGTTTGAGCGTGCCAAGACCAAGCCACCCAAGGGGATACTCTTGTGTGGTGCTCCTGGAACAGGAAAGACTTTGCTTGCTAAGGCAGTCGCCAGTGAGTCTGAAGTGAATTTCATCTCCGTTAAGGGGCCTGAGCTGATGAGCAAGTTTGTAGGGGAGTCAGAGCGGGGGATTCGGGAGGTTTTCAAAAAAGCTAAGCAGGCCTCTCCCTGTATTGTCTTCTTTGACGAATTAGACAGCTTAGCCCCGGCCCGTGGTGCTGGAATGGACTCTCACGTAACTGACCGGGTAATTAGCCAACTTCTGACCGAGATGGATGGTATAGAAGAGCTAAAGGGGGTGGTGGTTCTGGGAGCTACCAACAGGTTGGATATTGTTGATCCGGCGCTCCTCCGTGCAGGGAGATTCGACTCCCTTCTGGAACTGCCCATTCCTGATGAATTAACCAGATTAGAGATACTCAAAGTTCATACCAGAGGTAAACCCTTAGCTTCCAATGTAGACCTCAAGCTCTTGGCTCAGAATACCGAGGGACTGGTGGGTGCTGATATAGAGTCTATTTGCAGGAAAGCGTCTATGCTGACCATAAGGGAATTTCTGGACAACCAAAAAGACAAAAACCCTAAGGATTACGGCAAATTTAAGATTGCGGGCAAACATTTCAATCAGGCAATGAAAATGGTAAAGGAAAACAAGAAGGGAAGCTCTTAGCCGGCAAGACACCATGAAGAAGCTACTTTATGTACCCGTCATCCACATGGAGGCGGATCTGGGAAGGATGGCCGCTGTGATTGACAAAACCAGCATCCAAATATGCGGGAAAGAACGCTGGAATAAGCATAAAGAGGCAGTGTCGAGCTTCTGGGATGCGCTTGCCCATTTTTTTGCGCACCTTGAAGCCTCTAATCTGAGAATCTATCAGGACGGGCTAATGACTGATGGTAAGCTAGGGAAGAGAATCGTTGAGGAAGGGGCAAAAAAGGGCAGCAAAAATCACGAAATTGTCCTGAGGTTAATGGAAAAGGGGGCAAAGATTATGAAGACTGAAGATCTTTCTCTCCTTAGGAAAGAATATGATAGCCTTATTAAGCTTTCCCAGACCAAATCCTTCCTGGAAAGAATGTTGGTGTACACGGGGTATAGACTGCGCAAAAACCCCCTTATGGAAAAGAGAGACCAATTCATTGCTGAGAGGATAAATGAGACTCTGAGGGATGGGCAACTAGCAGTTCTCTTCATAGGGGTCTATCATAATGTGCTTCCCGGAATTTCCAAGGACATTGTGGTCTATGAGCTCAAAGAGAGAAGCAAAGTGAAGGAGTATTTTGACAAACTCGTCCGAGGGAAAGATGAGAAAAGATTTAGAGAGCTGGCCAAATATCTTGCCTCGCCGGTCAAGGATCCCGAGCTGTCCAAAAGAGAACTGATGGCAGGTGAGAATCTCAACAAGCGGAAATGAATTATCTGATCTATGGTGCAATGTAGACCGATGGGGGGGAGCATGCCTCGCTTGATCAAAAAGTACGGCAACAGAAGGATGTACGACACCAAGACCAGTCGGCCGATAACACTTTCCCAGCTTGCTGATCTCATAAGGAAGGGAGAAGATATTTGGGTGATGGGTCACCAGACAGGCAAGGATCTTACCTCTCTAACCTTGATCCAAATCCTTCTGGGACGGGAGAAGGACAAAAAGGAGCATTTCTCCGCCCTTCTGCGGGAGCTAATAAAGAAAAGCGGAAGTCCTGATTTGGAGCCGCCTTACGCAGGCCTTTTTGCTGCCCTCAACAATGCTCCCTTCTCGGCAGAGAAAGCAAGGAGGGTAGTCAAAGAATTGGTGGACAGAAAAAGGCTAAGTGAAACCGAAGGGGAGATACTTCTGGGAAGCCTTGCAACCAGGGTAAAGGACAATAGGAAAGTCTTAGAAAGGGAAATCGAGGTTAGATTAAGAAAAAAGATAAAAGATATAGAGAACCTTTATCGAAGAGAAATCCTGGAGCTCAGGAAGAATGTGGAAAGTTTGAGAGAGTTGCTCGGTCAGCGTCCAAGAAAAAGACTACCTAGAAGAACAAATCTTCTTAAGAGTCCTATAAAAAGGAGGCTATGATGTCTGGTAAAGAAAAGAAAGAAAGAAAAGAAGAAAAAGGGGTTGAAATTGATTTTGGTTTAGGGAAAATAAGCCTGGGAGGGATATTCGACGGAATCGGCAATATAGTTGATCTGGCATCCAAGCTATCTGAGGAAGCCAAAGAGATTAGGACAGAGGGAGAGATTCAGGGACTGGGTGGGAAAGCAAAGGGTGTCTATGGTTTTAGTGTCAGAACCCTAGTTGGAGGAAAACCAGTTGTAGAGACCTTTGGTAATATCAAACGCGACAAAAAGGGACCGGTAATAGAAGAGGTCAGGGAGCCCATCGTAGATGTTGTTGAAGAGGAGGATTTCATTCGGGTAATAGCAGAGCTTCCGGGAATCTCCAAAGAAGATGTGAAGGTGAAAACAAGTGAAGACATTCTCAATCTTTCTGCGGAAAGGGGGGAGAGAAAATATGCCAAAGAGGTTTTGCTTCCTTTCTCGGTAAAACCAGACCCAGTACAGTTTTCTTTCAAAAATGGAATATTGGAACTTAAACTGGCGAAAAAGGACAGTAAAAAAAGAGGCGCGAAGAACGTCTGAAATGAGTTTGATGATCTAACCGAACACAAAATACCGCCTCCTCTTTCACCTTCGTCTTCATCTCGTTGGAGAATCCCAGGCAGGGTTTTTGGGATAGGTGGAGGAGGCTTTTGGATTTAACTGGTATTGCATCGGCGCATTCTTTCAGAAGCGGAAGGAATCATCAAATCCATCCGCCACTCACTCACCGAACGTCTGGAAACAGAAACGCCGTAGTCCTCCTTGAGTTTCCTTCTAATCTCCCCGTCGCTGTATGGTTTCTTCACGATCTTGTTTCGGATCTCAGTTCCCTCTCGCCCAATGATCTGTCTGATAAGCTCTTTTCCCATCTCCTTTCTAGTGGGGAAGAAGGTCTTCAGCGCTATTTCTCTTCCCTGTGGAGTACGAATGGCCTTCCTGCTAATGGCTCTACTTATGATGCTCGAATCCACTCCTATCGTCTTACTCAAGAACGCTTGGGTAAGAAGCTTCAAATCCTTAGAGCTACCTGAGTCCAGGAAGCCGCGTTGGAGCTCCAGTATGCTTTGAATTATCCGATAGATGATAGTCTTCCTGGAGTTAACTAGCCTCAGCTTGTCAAAAAGGGCTTTAATTCTCCCAAGCTCATCTCTGTCAAATTCTCGTCTCTTCTTCATTTCCTCAAATTTGTCGAAATCTATTACGTATACGTACCGCCCCTCTACATGTTCGGCCAGGAAAAAACCAATAGAGAATCCGTCATCTTCTTTTTCGATGGAGGCAATAGTCGAGTAGTAGATTCTCTCCCGATCTTGCCCCGGGCTTAACCTACCCGACTCAGCCCGGAGGTAGAATCCATCCATAAAGCTATTGAGCTTCTCGACCTCCTCTATGGTTAGGTCGCACTCTCGGGCAATTTCTCCGGCACAAAATGCCTTCAAAAGATCCTTTACAAAATCCTTGGGTAGCCTTTTGTGAATCTGTCTTTGCATGGCCAACCTCCCTATTTTTGCAGGGAAGTCTACCATTTAATTTCAAAGAGCACTTCCTTCTAAAGATGGACTCCATACAGACTCGTAGAGGCCAGCTTCTTTCCCTAGGCGATGTTTTTTCCTCACTTAAGTTTTTAAGGGCCAAAATGAGCCTCTATGAGTTCCTTGTGATGCAGACTAATAAGGCATCTTAGAATTTTGACTACTTCGAGGTAATTATCGAGGTTTCAAGAAAAGAAAAATTCTTTTCAATCTTCCTCCAGACCCCTAAGATTTTTTCTCCAGAATCTCCTTTTTACTTCCTCCAGAAAGAGTCTCATTTTAATTGTTACATATCACATATCAGTCATTCGCTTGACAAAGCAATGGAAGAGATTATAATTTAGTGAGCATGAGTATTCCTGGATCTTGATGAATCCTTAGAAGACGAGAGAGGAAGAGATTTTACCAAGCGATAATCGCTTAAAAGAAGTCGGTCCTAAAGAAGAAAAAGCTATTCTGGTTGCCCTGAGACGGCGCAGTTCAAAATTTCAACCTGCCGAAACCTGGACAGTTGATGATTCCGTCCAAGAGCTTGCCTCCCTGGCAGAGACTGCCGGTGCCCAAGTCCTAACTTCACTCATTCAACCACGCCAAGTCCCGGATTCGACTTACTATGTGGGAAAGGGGAAAGTGGTTGAGCTAGCCAATCTAGCCCAGGAGACTGAGGCAGATTTAGTTGTTTTTGATGATGATCTTACCCCATCTCAACAGAGGAACCTGGAAGATAAAATAGGGACCAAGATCATTGATAGAACCCAGCTTATCCTGGACATCTTTGCCCAGAGAGCCCACTCGGCAGCGGGTAAAATACAGGTGGAGCTGGCCCAGTTAAGTTATCTTTTGCCGCGCCTCATAGGGAAAGGAATTATCCTCTCTCGTCTGGGAGGTGGAATAGGCACCAGGGGACCCGGAGAGACAAAGCTGGAGGTTGATCGGCGAACAATCAAAGAAAGAATTATTAAGTTAAGGGGAAAAATAGGAAAGATTGATAAGCAAAGGGAGGTTTTGCGCAAGGAAAGAAAGAGGAAATCTTGCCCTGTAGGTGCCATCGTAGGCTACACCAATGCGGGTAAGTCAACCCTCCTTAACACTCTCACTGAGGCTCGCGTGATGGTGGATGATAGACTGTTCTCCACCCTGGACCCGACCACCCGGAAAATAACTCTACCCAACCACCAGACCCTCCTTCTCACCGACACAGTGGGATTCATCCATAAACTACCTCATGGCTTGATTGCCTCCTTTTACGCCACCCTAAGAGAGGTGGAAGAAGCGGATATTCTCATCAACGTTCTAGATGCCTCTCATCCCAAGCTTGGAGAAGTAAACAAAGCCACCTATTCTGTCTTGAAGGAACTTAAGGTATCTGATAAGCCCATCATTAATGTGCTCAATAAAATAGATCTGGTAGATAACGGATACCAAATCTTGCGCCTCGAGAGAAGCCTGGACTCGAGCGTTACTCTCTCAGCTCTTAAGGGAAAGGGGTTAGATAAGCTTATCCAGAGAATTGTTGAGACTCTGGATGAAGAAAGAATCACCACTGAATTTGTCTTTCCCTATGAGAGGGCTAATCTCGTGTCTTTAGTTCATTCCCAGGGTGAGATTCTCAGTGAGGAATACTTTGAAGATAAAGTTGTCCTGAGGGCCAAGATAAATAGATCCTTGGCTGGGAGGCTTGCCAAATATGAGAGGAGGTAGAGAGTGAAGGTAGCCATTGGCGCGGATCACGCGGGGTATGAGCTCAAGGAGGAAATAAAGAAGCTCCTGAAGAGAAAAGAGATTGATTTCCATGACTTTGGCGCTCATCCCCCCTTAGATCCTGAGGATGATTATCCTGACTTTGGTGTAAAAGTAGCCGAGGCAGTGGCTGAGGGTGCGTATGAGAGAGGGATTCTTGTTTGCGGAGCCGGCGTAGGAATGGCATTGACAGCTAACAAGGTTCCCGGGATAAGAGCGGCTCCCTGTTATGAAACCGCTACTGCACGGCTTTCCCGTCAGCACAATGATTCTAATGTCCTGACCCTGGGAGCCAGAATAACGGACAGGGCACTGGCAAAGAGGATCGTGGAAGAGTGGCTTAGAACAGAGTTTGAAGGAGGAAGGCATAAAAGAAGGGTGGATAAGATTAGCCAAATAGAGAAAAAGTATGGGAGGCTGGGGTAAGTGAGTCAAACGTGGATAGTCGCAGCGCTCCTTGTCATCTGTGTGGGGCTTTCGGCTTTTTTCTCGGGATCTGAGATTGCCCTCTCTTCTATCGATAAACTTACCCTGAAAAGGCTCATCAAAAAGGACAAAAAGAGGGGACGACGCGTCGAGTATCTTCTTATGCATCCGGCCCGCTGGCTCATCACCATTCTTATTGGAAACAACCTGGTTAATGTCGCCGCAGCAAGTTTAGCCACCCTTCTGGTGATAGGAATAGTTCAGGGAGCTCCCGGGAGGGCGGTAGCTATCGTTACGGGAGTCATGACCTTCATTATTCTAGTCTTTGGAGAGGTAACCCCGAAAAGATACGCTCAACAGCATGCCGAGGCAATTGCCCTAAGGATTGCCAATCCGATTCTTTTGCTTTGCCGGATTTTCGGGCCTTTGGTTGAAGGTCTGAGCTTCCTCAGTCACGGCATTCTCAAGGTCGCTAAGATGAAAGAGGTGCAAACCAGCTGGCTTATCACTGAAAGAGAAATCCATGCTCTTGTGGATATTGGACAGGAAGAGGGGGCCTTGGAGAAGCGGGAGGAGAAACTGGTGCACGGGGCACTCGAGTTTGACGAGACTCAGGCCCGGGAAATCATGCTTCCTCGCACCAAGATGGTCTGTATCGAAGAGAAGGCTACGATCTTGGCGCTCATAGACCTCATCAAGAAGGCTGGGTACTCCAGAATACCGGTCTACAGAGGAAGAATTGACAGTATTGCAGGAGTTGCCTACGCCAAGGACATCCTCAGTCTTATTCCCAGGGTGAATGAGAACCTGAAAGTGAAAGAGATCATGCGGCCTGCCCTTTTTGTCCCCTACACCACCCGCCTCAGTGAAGTATTCAGAAAGATGCAGGGTGAGAAAACGCACCTGGCCATTATTGTGGATGAGTACGGAGGAGTTGCGGGTATGCTGACCATTGAGGATCTCTTAGAGGAAATTGTGGGTGAGATTCAGGATGAGTATGACATGGAAAAGGAAAAGAAGATCAAAATCTTGAAGGATGGTTCGGCTTTAGTAGAAGGAGATACTGATACCGATAAGATCAACGAAGAGCTTAACACGCAACTTCCGGAAAAGACAGCTGCCTTTGAGTCCATAGGGGGATTCATAGTGAACAAGCTGGGAAGAATCCCTCAGAATGGAGAAACTATTGAGTTCAATAATTTGAAGCTTTCGGTGGTACAAGCCGATGAGAGGCGCATAAAGAAGGTAAAAATATGGAAGAGAGAGCAGAGGAAACGGGAAAAGGAAGAGGAGGCATGATGAGGGCTCTCAGGACTTATTTTATCACGGGTCTGGTTACACTTTTGCCTCTCTTCTTAACCGTCATTATTCTCGCCTATATCTACCAGAGATTGGATGCCTTACTGACACGCCTCGTTCCCTTAATTGTTCGGAGCCTAATACCTCCCTTTCTCATGGAGAGAGCTGGAGGACTCATAGCGGTGGGGGTTAAAATAGCAAGTCTTCTCATCATCATAGGCGCTATTACCCTATTCGGTTTTTTTACCAGCCGGGTGGTGGGAAGAAAGATTCTGGACTTTATCGAGAGAAGACTATTTTTTCATATCCCGCTTATCTCCACTATTTATCGGACTATTAAGGAAATCAACGATGTCCTGTTCAGTGGGAGAAAGTATATCTTCAAAGGAGTAGTGATGGTTGAGTACCCCCGCCCCGGGGTTTACTCTATCGGCTTTGTCACCGCTGAGACTCCTATGACGCAGGAGGGAGGAGATTCTTCGGAGAGAATGCTCAGCGTTTTTATTCCCACCACTCCCAATCCTACCTCCGGATACCTGGCCTTGATTCCAGAGAAGAATACCACACCCCTGCCTATTCGAGTGGAGAAAGCCTTCAAACTGATTATCTCAGGTGGTGCTCTGGCCCCCCAATACAAAGAAGAGCTCGAAGAAGGCCGCAGAAGTCTCGAAGCTCATGGAAAATCCCTGAGCGCCAGACTAGACTCCAGGCATGATTGAGATAAGAGCTTCCAGCTTCGGAAGAAAGAATAGAACAAGAAAGCTATTCAAGGACCTTATTCAAACCTGGAAAACTAGCAACTTCAGTGATATTCTCTATATCACCCCCACATCCAAAAAGCTAAGATTTTCCCTAAGAGAATTTGAAAGACTTGCCCTTCAAAGGTTCCCCGCCATTATCCCACCTCACTTTTTTACTCTGAATACCCTTGCGTCCTCCTATCATGTTGCCGGCACACCTATCACTGACATCGCAAAGCATATCATCATAGAAAAGCACATGAGAAAGACGCCTGGCACTTTTCGAGCCGTCTCCACCGGTCTTGTCAACCAGGTCTCAAAACTCATAAAAGAGATAAAAACCTACAGTCCTGTCAGAAGTCCTGCCCAGCTTAAGCTCGATGCTAAGACTATCAGAAATTCCTCCGTGCGGGAAAAAGTACTCAAGCTCCTGAATCTTTATTCCCGATATTCCAGATTGCTCAAAAGAATGAGCCTCGTAGATCCAGAGGATGTTATGAAGGACAGCATCGCTGCCTTAAGAAAATCAAAGGGGCAGCGAAGGAACTTACTTGTTCTGGATGGATTCTATGACGTGACATCTCTCCAGGAGATGCTAATAGGAGAGCTTATAAGAAGAGCCAGGAAGACGGTCGCCCTAACCTTCGATGGCGAGGAGAAGATCTACAGAATTCCCAAAGCTTTTGAGGAAAAACTAAAAGGTATGGGAGAACATAAATTCATCAAAGAGCCCTTGGAAGAGGACGTGCCCCAAATAGAGAGCTCTGCTTACAAAACGAGGGAGGAAGAGGTGGAAGGCATTGCAAAAAAGATAAAGGATGTGAAATGTGCCCATCCGGAAATCCCCCTCAATAGGATCTTTGTTACCTTTCCTGCCATAGAAAATTATAGCTTCTTTGTCCCCAGGATATTTGAAAAATACGGCATCCAGTTCAGCCTCTCTCCCGGCTACACCCTTCAATCGGCTCCACCCATAAATGCGATCATTGGCCTGCTTGAGACAATTCAAAGAGAATATCCCAGGGACAAGTTCCTGGGAACTCTGCGCTCGCCATATTTTAGACTGGTAAGCGAAAAAGACTTTGCTTACCTCTGTCATATCTCTCTCGAAGAGGGTATTGTAAAAGGCGAGATGAGCTGGAAAGATGGCCTCGAAAGGTATATTGACTCACTAGTAGGAAAAAGGAGCTCCTATAAAGAGGGCCCTAGAGTATCAAGGAGAGATATCGAGCTAATCACCTCGAAGATCCAGAAAATCTTCAGGAGATTTAGCCGTCTCAGGGAAAAACATTCTCTGGTCCAATTTGCAAAGCTCCTAACGCAGCTTATTGGTTGGATAGAAATAAAGGAAAGGATTAAGGAAGAAGAAGGTGAATTCAGGGAGAGGGATGAGAAGGCTCTTCAAAGCTTTTTTTCCACTCTTGATGAGATCTCGGTAGCCCAGAGGGCGGGGCCCCAGAAACTGGAGAAAACTTCGCTTCAAGAATTCATAAAGATTCTCAAGATGAGCGCAGCAAGCACTGAATATATTCGTAAAGGTGAGGAGTTTGAAGGGGTCCAGATACTTGGATACCTGGAGACAAGGGGCCTGGAGCCGGACCTGCTCTTCTTCGGGGGACTTACTGATGAGGATCTACCCGGAGCGCATTACCAGGATATACTCCTCCCTGACAGTATAAGGCAGGCCTGGTGCCTACCCACACCTGAAGACATTGTGGAGCGCCAGAGGCTTCATTATCACAGACTAATAAAATCGGCGAAGAGAAGAGTATTCCTGAGTTATCCGCTTACGGTAGATGACGCGCTAGTGGCCCCCACCCCGTTCATGGACGAGAGATTCAAGGTGAAGAAACCGACAGTATTCCGGAGAAACGTAATCTACGGTGAGCAGGACCGAGAGAGGCTTAAGAAACTGACCCCTCCCTTAAGAGGATCGATTAGCTTTGCCCAATTCCCATCTTATGAGAAGACGATACCAATCTATGTTACTGACCTGGAGAAATTTGCAAGATGCCCATTTCAGTATTATGTGGAAAGGGTGTTGGGCATAGAGCCTGCAGGGGAGCCAACAGAATATGTGAGTGGCGTAGACTATGGGCGTATCGTACACGATATTATGAGGCTCCTTTACGAGAGAGTAAAAACATCTCACGCTGACTTCCACGAGTCCTTCGAGTATGCGGTGGCAGGGGTCTTAGGGAGCCTTCGCATCGACAAATTCTGGCAAGATGTCATAAGAGATCGTCTTAGTTTGATAAGAGATGACCTTATCGCCTCTGATGAAGAGCTAAAAAGAGGCGGATTTCATCCAGCATATACGGAACTCTCACAAAGGATATCATTCAAGACTGATGGTGAGAGAATCATGTTAAAGGGCAGGCTCGATCGGGTGGATATCTCGAAGAGGGCGTTTGTCGTCATTGATTACAAGACAGGTAAAGCTCCCACAAAAGGTGATCTTCAAAGGGGCCTACATCTTCAGATTCCCATCTATGCCTGGATGTTGAAGAAACACTTAAAGATACCTCCCTCAGCTGGTCTCATATACAATCTTGACATCGAAAAAGGCTTCAAGAAAGTTACTTTGTTTACCGAGGAGAATCAAGATGAGGTCATATCAACGAGCATAAGGTTCCTCAAGCAATACAGCTCAATGCTAAGAGAAGGTAGGTTCCCAAAGAAGGAAAAACCACAGAATTGCAGAAACTGCCCCTACAAGTTTGTATGCGAAAACTTTGAAGGATAAGAATGAGAAGAGAAGAAGCACTCAGTCCTGGAAAGTCAGTATTTGTATCTTCTCCGGCCGGTTCGGGTAAAACACAACTTCTGGCCGAACGGTATGTCAAGCTCTTGGAGGAGAACCTCAAAAACAAGAGGCTGCAGGAGTACTCAAAAGAATTTGCAGGAAAAGCCCTGACCACAGAGAATATTCTCTCTATCACCTTTACCAGAAAGGCGGCGTTCGAGATGCGAGAAAGGGTGTTTGAGTTGCTCTTGACGTCGAAATCAGAAAAGCTGAGAAAAATTGGACAGGAGCTCCTGGAGCATCCTGAAAGAATACGTATTTCCACCATTCATTCCTTCTGCCACAGTCTTCTCAGGCGCTTCTCACTTGAGGCTAGTCTTGACCCGGAGTTTGACATTATAGGAGAGTGGGCAGGAGAGGAGCTTTCTCTGGAGGCAATAGATGCCGCAATCAGGGACGCCATCGAGGGGGATATCGGTGTGAGAAAGGACCTGCAGGCCTTCCTTACCAGGCTCCCGTTAAGAAAACTCATTGAAAACGTATCTTCTATTACGAAGAAGCTACCCATCACAGATCCTACTTTTGCCGCCTGGCAAGGGAAGGGAAACCAAATATACTTTGAGATTTTCAAGCTTGCGGTTGACATTTTGAAGAGGAACAAGACAGAAGAGGGGAGATTAGAATATCACGATCTTGAAGTGGAGACACTTAAACTTCTGAGGGAAAACCCCCAGTGGCTCAACATCCTTTACGCTTTCAATTCTCAGATTCAACACATTCTGGTGGACGAGTTTCAGGATACAAATTTCTATCAGTGGCGAATCATCTATGCCCTTATTGAGGATTGGGTATCGGGCAGCGGAATAAAAGATGAGCTCCTGGTTGATCCCACACTTTTTCTGGTGGGGGATGAGAAGCAGTCAATATACCTCTTTCGCGGAGCGGATGTGCAGCTGTTCAGAGAAGCAAAACGCATAATGGAGGAGAGTTTTGGAAGGGAGGGCCGATATGTTTATTATAGACCGGAGGAAAATTACAGAAGTCTAGGTGCTCTCATAAATTTTGCAAATTCCCTCTTTCAAAAGGTCATGAGGGGCTCCGAGGAAGACAATTTAAGAACAAGCTATACTCAATTCAAAAAAGGACGCAAAGATACGCGAAAAGGGGAAGTGGGCATCCTACTTTACCGATCGCTCGCGAAAATGGGTGCCGAAGAGAGCCGAGAGGTGGATGCTGAGATTATGGGTGGCAAAATCCAATCTATAGCAGGTGAGCGTCCAGTATTTGACAAAGAGAAGGGGAAATGTGTTCCCTGCCAATGGAAGGATATAGCAATACTTTTGAGAGACAGGACATCTCTTCCGCAAATTGAGAAAGTCCTCAAGCGTCGCAGTATCCCCTATGTGGTCATAGGTGGCAAGGGACTATTTGAGGTTCCTGAAGTAAGGCTGCTTTACGCGATCCTGAAGTTCCTCGCAGACCCCACTGATGATCTCTCATTCTTGAGTCTACTTCTTTCCCCTTGCTCGCATCTTTCAACCAGCGGGGTAAACCTGATTGCGAGAGCACCGGGCTTTACTCTTCTTAACCGGCTCGAAGCGACAAGGCTTTCGGGAAAAGAAGAGAAAGTGAGAAGGAAATTGCTTTCCCTGATCGCGAGCTGGAGGAAGATTGCCTTCCGCTCCTCCACCGTAGAGGTCTTGGAAAAAGTTCTCATGGACCTTGCCATCTGGAATATTTACTCCTCCGAGGAGGAGGTGGCAAACATACAAAAGCTCCTCTCCATGGTTCAGGCCCTTGAGTCAGAAGGATTGACCCTGTGGGATATTGCCGGACATATCGCTCAATTTTCCCAGACAGGTGACGAGGAAAAGGGCCAGATAGAAGTGGAAGGAACAAATGCAGTCAATGTGCTGACTATCCACGGGGCAAAGGGATTGGAATTCCCCGTAGTCTTCATATCAAGAATTCACGAGGTATCGCGCGACAAAAGGACGGGAGTGTTCATCGATGAAGCCGGCGAATACGTTTCAGTTGCGTGCAGCGAGGGCAAAAAGGAGGAAGGTGCTGAGATCGAAAGGATGAGGGAAAAATACAATCTCATAGCCAGAGAGGAGCAAAAGAGGCTCTTCTACGTGGCGGTCACTCGCGCCAGAGACTACCTTTACCTGACAGGAATCTGGCCAGCAGAGGATGCGGTAAAAAAATCCTCATGGCTCGGGTATTTAAAAGAGACCTTCCGAATGGAATTCTCATCTGAGGGACCAACTAGCAAAACTTCCCTTCCAGAAGGAGTTTATCTGGAGGATGGGGAAAACTATATGCAGCTTCCCGTCGAGGCTCGATCCAGGGAAAAGGATGTTATCATCGTGGATAGATCACGAGCGCTAAAGGAAGCCCCGGAGCTTGAAAGGACTTCTCCAACAGAGATGGTAAAGGTTCCTCCGGAACTTGCAGGTGAAGGGACCCCGGAATTAGGGGTAATTATGCACGAGGTGCTCGACATGATTTCCAAGAATAGACTCACTGCAGAGAAAGTCGAGGAATTCCTCGAGAGCAGAACCTATAGTTCCCGGGTGCGAAATGAGGTAAGGGAGCACCTGGGGGTTATGAAAGAGGCTGGATTCCTTGAAAAGTATGTAGTTCCCGATAATAGAGAATCTTATAGTGAACTTCCCTTTGCAATGAAGGAGGGCCGGGCAGTTGTCTCTGGCAGAATTGATAGAGTCATTCTTGAAGGAGACAGGACTCTTATTATAGACTACAAGACACACTCGGGAGATCACGAGGAAATTAAGAGAGTATATAAAACCCAGATTGAATATTACAAAAAAGCTGTGGATACGATTCTTGAACCTGAAAAGATCGATGCCTACATTCTTCTAACTGGCTCGGGTGAGTTGATAAAGATGTGATAAGGGAGGATTCACCTCGTGGTACCCTACCCCTGGCCAATCTCACCGGCCTTGTGAAGAGCCCATCGGGTAAAGAATGGACCAACGATCTCGTAGAGAATGGTGGTAGTGACAATGGTGGTGAAAATCATCCCCCCTACAAGAGGAAACTCCGCCTTCGCAATTAAGGCCACACCCAGAGCCACACCTGCCTGAGGAACAAGTCCAAAACCAAGATACTTCTTTACTGGGGTGGCAGCCTTCGAGATCCACCCTCCAAGGGCGGCTCCGCCCACTTTGCCCAGAATCCGGAAGACAAAATAGCTCAGACTGAGCAACCCCAATTTCGTGAGGACATGAATCTCTAGACTTGCCCCGGCTAAGACAAAGAAGGCGAGGTAAAGAGGAGAGTCAACTGTCCTCACAACGTCGAAGAACCTGAAGCTCGTCTTGCTCAAATTAACCAGCACCATTCCCAGAAACATACTGGCCAGAAGAACGGAAAGATGAAAATAAATAGCTAGTCCCGTATTTAGGAGAATAAAACCCAGAGTATAAATTAGAAGATCCCCCGAGGTTCTAATATGACGAGAAAGGAGAGTGAAAATCAAAGCTAGCGAAGCTCCCAGACCCAGGGCTCCCCCAATCTCCAGAAGCGATCGGGCAAAAGCTGCCGAGAGGTGAAAACCTCCTCCTGCCGAATCAGTCAAGCCCCTGGCCACGGATAAAGAGACCGCGAAAATAATAAGACACCAGGCATCATCAGTGGCCACAACCCCCAGAAGAGTGTCGGTGAAATTCCCTTTGGCCCCGGACTCCCGCACCACCATGACTGTGGCCGCTGGAGCCGTGGCTGAGGCGATGGAGCCGAAAAGAAGACAAACGGGAAGAGGCTGCCTCAAAAGATACAGGCAAGAGAAAGTCACCAGGAACCAGGCGCCGCCGGCTTCCAGAAGAGAGATCCAGAGAACCGACTTGCCAATGCGGGAAAGGTTCTCTCTGGAAAAACTCTGTCCTAGACCAAAAGCAACGAAGCTGAGTACTATATTGGAAATGGATCCAGAAGCGTCGAGAACAGGTCCGGCTACCAGACCCAGTACTGCTGGACCTATGACAATGCCCAAAAGAAGATAGGCTGTTACTGCCGGAAACTTAACTCGTCGCAAGATGCGTGCTGCAAGGAGTCCCAACAAGAGAATAGCTGCAAAAGAAAGAATTGTTTCCATGAGAATCTTCCCGGTACCGGATTTCTTATTTAGGAGGAAACCTTAGCTTCTCCTGCCTTAACAATAGCGTATTTTGTAAGAGGTGGGGCAATGAGCTCATTGATAATCACCGAAGCCAGCACAGCGCTTATGATCAAGTTTCCTATCATAGAAAAAGCAGGATCTCGCTGGACCAAGAGAATGAGACCTACAGTAACTCCGGCCTTGGGGAAAAGACCAAGACCTAAATACTTCCTCACCGACTCCGGAGCGTGAGAAAGGGAAGAGCCTATTCGTGCTCCCACGAATTTACCTGAGAACCTACCCAGGATGATCAAGAGAGATAGAACACCAGCCGCAGACAAAATTCTAAGATCGAAGTAGGTCCCGGCTAGAGTAAAAAACATGGCAAAGATAACGTCTTCTATATCGTCAATAACTCCGAACAGCTGCTCGCTCTGCTTCATCCTGTTGACGATGACGAACCCCATTGTCATATTAGCCAAAAGGGGCGAGACACCAAGAGTCCTACTCAGCCCGACACAGAGCATAATCATACCAAAAACTAAAGCTAGAAGGGTCTTCCTTGTTTTAGCCAGAGGGCTCATATGAATTATGGCAAAGCCGACGCCCACCCCCAGGGCAAGAGAACCACCGATCTCCCACAAAGGAGGAAGGAGCATCTTATAAGGAGAAATGCTTCCTCCTCCCATGAGCATCCGGGAAAAAGACATGGCCACGGAGGTACTCAAAATGGCTACGGCATCATCCAGAGCCACTACCCCCAAAAGGGTGGTGGTAAAAGGACCGCTGGCTCTATATTCATGGACTATGGCCAAAGTTGCCGCCGGTGCTGTAGCGCATGACACCGCACCAATAATAATGCCCATAGGCAGGTAAGTCTGGGAGTAGCTGGCATCGAGAGAATTCAGGGGAAGAAGAAGATGTCCCAGAAATGCAATTAACAAACCAACAAAAAGCCACGCACTCAGCGACTCGAACGGAGTTATGGCCAGAATACCCCTGCCTAACCCTCTCAATCTTCTTAGGCTCAGACTCCCTCCAATAAGATAGGCAATGATACCCAGGGCGATATCGGTGACCACACTCAACTCGCCCCTGATAAGCTCGGAAGGTATGATGTTTAGAAGAGAAGGACTTAGTAGAATACCTATGATGATATAGCCGCTGATTCTGGGAAACTTTATTTTCCTGGCCAAAAGACCTCCGCTAAAGCCAGTGATTATGAGGATACCTATGGCTAAGATGAGGTTCATCCTTCACTCTCCCAATGGCTCGATTCCCACTCTCAACAGAAGATTTTGACTAGAGAATTCCCTTTTGCTTGAAGACAGCCATGATAATATCGAATAGACTAATTATGCCCAAAAGACAATTTTCCTTGTCCACCACTGGTATTCTCTTCAGTCGATGAAGCTTCATCAAAGAACGCGCTTCGACGGTACTGGCTTCTTCATTAATGGTAACTACATTCATATTCATTAGATCCTCTACCACACACAAGACCCCCATTTCGGGTGGAATATCAATATCCCAAAGAGATCTATTATCATATTCATCAAGAAAAGGGATTCTGTCCAACATATCCAGAATATTGGAGGGATGGGGTTGAAATATCTTGAGCACATCCTCCAGAGCCACCAGTCCAATGACCTTGTTTTCTTTGTCCACCACAGGCAGAGTATGAAAGGTGAACCTGTGGAAAATCTCCATGAGCTCTTTCAGGGTAGTGGATCTTTTTGCGGTGATTACCTTTCTGGTCATCACCTCTGCTACAGGCATCGCTCTCTCTACCATCCTTTTCTCACCTCCTCCATCGAGCTTCCCGCTTTGCTCTTTCTCCCCCGTCTGTGCCAGCTCTGAGGCACCAGATTAGGGGTAAGCTGAGCGGTGAGCACGCTTTTGTCTTTAACTGGCAAGAGCCGGGTGGGCACAGGTTATTTCTTCTCCCATTTTAGGAGTTCGGTAACGGAGGATAAGGTTCCCCCTTCTTTTATTTCCTCCCGAATTCGATTTTCCCTTTCCAGTACATCCATGGCCCGATTGGCTGCCTCCACGGCCTTGCTTTGGGGAACAGCCACTATTCCATCATCGTCTCCTACCAGCCAATCTCCGCTGAAAATCCGTCTGCCTCCTACGTGCACAGGGATTCCGATCTCACCAAACCCCTTGGGTTCTCCGGCATTGGGAGTGATAAGCCTGGCATAGGCGGGAAATTTCAGATTTCTTATCTCAGGAACATCCCTGATAGCCCCATCTATCACCACTCCTGCCAATTCTTTCCTTACCGCCGAGTAGGTAGCCAACTCTCCCCACACAGCCGGTCCGCTTCCCCCTGCGTCAATGATGATAACTTCCCCCTTTCGAGCCCTATCTATGGCTTCCACCGGTTTAGCCCAATCCCCGGGATAGGTTCTAACAGTCAGAGCCCTTCCCACCAATTTCACCCCCGGGGTAATCCTCATAAGACCCGTAACCTGGCCCCCTCGATGCATGGCATCGGAGAGGTTAGCTGTGGAAACCATGCCAAAGATCTTGACTATTTCCTCACCCCGAGCCCTTTTAAAAAGGTCGGTTCTGACTACCTTGTTGCTAGTTATGGCTTCTTTGATGATTCTGGCGGCCTCCCCAGGGTCCTTAGCCTTGGTGATAGCCCCGCCCACTATGATAATAGAGGCTCCTGCTTTTACTGCTCTAGCCGCTGTTTCCGAATTTACACCCCCAGCTACAGCTAAGGGTAGATCCACCGATCGAGAAAGGCCTCTCAGGGTCTTGAAGGGGTCGCCGCCCCTCATCTGATCATCAATGGAGGTATGTGTTCCCAGATAGTTCACCCCCAAGTCCCGGACTTCTCTTGCCCTTTTGAGAGGGGAAATCCTACCTATCATATCCACCATAACTTCTCCCCCATAGTTTACAGCTGCCTCGGCACACTCACGAATAGTGGAATCATCAGCAGCCCCCAGCACACAGACCACATTAGCTCCCGCCTTGAAGGCTGATTCTGCTTCTATTCTTCCCGTATCCATAATTTTCATATCCGCCACGATCTTATGGTGGGGAAATCTTTGTCTGAGCTGCCTGACACTCTCAAGACCTTCGCTCTTAATCAGGGGAGTTCCGGCCTCCAGCCAGTCTGCCCCCCCATCAGCAGCCGCCCGGGCAACCTTGAGAGCCCGACTAAGGTTCAAGAAATCCAAAGCTACTTGAAGCACCGGTTTCATGGATTTCGGTCCTCCTGGTAGGTGACACACGCGTCTCTGGCTTCCCAGACTCTAACCCGGCTCACCTTTAGCCTGTCCGAGTCTATGTCTCCTTGCACCTTCTGGAAAAGATATCTGGCGATATTCTCTGTGGTGGGGTTCACACCTGGCAGTACCTCGTTGATGTATCGGTGGTCCAGCCTCCCCACGCAGCGATTGGCTATTTCTTTAAGCTCAGCAAAATCGACAAGCAAACCTTCTTCATCAAGCTCTTTGCCTTGAACAAATACCTCAACCTTCCAGGTATGCCCATGCAGTCTCTCGCATCGTCCGCCCGATCCCGCTATCTGGTGGGCAGCATCGAAAGAAAGCTCGACCATCAACTCATACATCCTTCTGCCTCCTGCATATTATTATCAAAAGGGAGCTGCCGGTCAAGGAACTGGGCCTCTGGCCAGCAGCTTTTGATAGATTTTCTCCAGCCGGGAGATGCTATTCTCTATGTTATGGGCTTGGATCATTTCAAGCGACGCCTCCCGCATGGACCTTTTGAGTGTGTCATCAGAAAGAATTCTAATGACCTTGTCGGCCGCATCTTCTGGATCCTCTAAACTAAATAGATAGCCATTGATCCCTTCTCTTACTAGCTCCTGCGCGGCATTTTGTTCACCTTTTCCAATGAGGGGGGGGCATTTCATGGCCATGGCTTCCATAGTGGCAATGCTCTGCAGCTCATTTCGGGAGGCCAGAAGAAAAGCATCAGCACTAAGATAAGCACAGAGAAGCTGCTCTCCTCGTAAATAACCAGCCATAACAATTTCCCTTTCCATCTTGAGCTTTTTTATCCTTTCACTCAGATGGCGTCTCAGCTGGCCTTCTCCCACAATCAAAAGACGGGCCCTCCATCCTTTCTTTCTCACAACCTCGACAATCTTAAGAAGATAGTCCACATTCTTCTCCCGGCTCAGCCTTCCCACATAGAGAAGCAAGGGTTCCTCTCTAAGACCATGTTCTCTCTTGAAATCTGAAAGCTTTCCAGGGCTAATTTTCCCCGGGTTGAACTCTCTAAGATTAATTCCATTGCTCACTACCTCATAGGGTCTTCTGGTGAGCTGGTGCAGGATGCTACCGGCGAAATGAGAAGGAGTGATCAAGAAATCGCCCCTTCGGTAGAAGTAGAGGAACCAGGGCGAAATGATGACTTTCAGGGGAAAAAGGAGTGGGCTGGGTGAGGTAATCACATTACCCACCTGGACGTGAAACCCCATTACGACTGGAATTCCCAGTCTTCTCCCTGCTCTTAAGGCCTGCCAGCCCAAATAGGAAGGTAGATTGATATGAACAATCTGAATCTTATCTTCCCTGAGAATAGTGAGGATTTTCCGGGGATGAGGAAAGGCCATAGGACCCCTCCTCCATGGAAAGGTTAAGCTGGGAAATCGGTAAACTCTGATGTTCTTCGTCGGAGGAGGCCGCTTCACTCGGGAGGTGAGCACCGTAATTTTATGTCCTCTTTCCCTCAGTTCACGGCAGAAATTCTGGGTGCAGATCCCCTCTCCTCCCCAGGGCGGAAAGCTCTGGTCGGAGACAAAACAAATCCTCATTCCTCTCTTTTCCTCCAGAGCTTAGTTAGACCAAAATGCAAAGCCAAAAATGAGGCGATAGCAATAACCACAGCGTCGGTTATCCTGACCATCAAAGTAAAGGCGAGGGCTTTTTGAGCTTCTACTCCCACCAATCCATATATAGCCACCTCTCCAAGCTCGAATATCCCCAGAGCTCCGGGGCTCACCTGCAGGATAAAAATAAGATGAGTTAAAGCAAAAAGCAGGGAAAGCTGAGATAGCTTAAAGATAATCTCGAGAAAATAGAAGAAAATGGCCGGTTTAAGGAAAATCAGTGATCCGCCCAGAAGATTAAGAGCGAAAGCCGCAAGGGCCGCCCTTCGGTGTCTTCTAAAAACAAGGAAAACTTCCCCCTCCATTTTTGAAATATGGGGTCTAATCTTCTCCACAGTTTTGGACAACAGATTCCACCGGCTCAAAAGGTCAGCCAGAGTAGTGAAGAGTCTGTTCTCATAAATGAAACTCAACAGAAGAGCAGTCATTCCCAGACCCATGAGGGTATTGATCACCAGCATAGCTGCAGTCAATTGGAGCGGGAGGTCATACTCGATGAGGGTCCAGATAGTCCCCAGATAAATGAAGAAAAGACCCGCCCCTAATTCCAGAAATCGATTGACCACCACACTGGCCCCTATCTTGCTCAGGGGAAGATTGTGTTTCTTGCTAATCAGGTAGGCTCTCACCGGCTCACCGCCAAAGTACATAGAGGGGGTGAGATAGCTGATGACGAATCCAATGATCTTGGTGCCAAGGATATCTCTAAAGGGAAGACGGTATCCGTATGACTTCAAGATGATCTGCCAGGAAATAGCGTCGATAAGAAAAATAAGGAGGACATTGATAATAAAAACAGAAGCTCCACCTGGACCCACTTCCTGCAGCTGAAAGATAACCTTCCCAAACCCAATCAGATAGAAGGTTAAAACCAAAAGAGCACTGCCGCCTAGAGTGGTAGCAAGAACGAGAAGTCTTCTTTTCATTCACCGAACACAATTCTCACAAATTTCTCTATAGCCTCTTCAGGCCTAGCTTTCCTTCTGATCCCCTGATAACCTCTGGCTTTTTCTACGTCCCGGGCGAGATTCAGGCCATTTTGATCTACACTGTAAAAGTTTCCTCGCCTCTTGTGATACTTAGCCAGGTAGACTTGTTCTGTCTGTCCCGGGGTGGGCACAAAAAGTGCCTTCTTATCTAAAGCCACCAGCTCCATCAAAGTTGAATAACCGGGCCTGGTAATAACCAATTTGGCCCTATTCATAGCATCCTCCTGCTCCCTTCTGTCTAAATAGCCAAAAATCCTAAGGCCTTTTGTTTGCTTATTTCCAGGAGCTTCCGGCTTTCCCAGAGCCACCACCACCTTACCTTCCAGTCGGGGAGCTTGTTTTAACACCTTATCTTCAAAGATGCTTCTCTGAGGTTCAGGCCCGGAAATAGAGATAAAATAATCAATATCCTGAGTCAGCTCCTTTTTCCTCAGGTCGGAAAGAATCCCCAAATACTCTACCTGCCTTTCTTTGAAGTATTTCAGATTATGGGAAAGATCCCCCGATAAAGAATCCTCTTCAAAGTCGGGCACCAGGAATCTAGTAAAGCTACCCTTAAAAGAATAGTTAAATCCCTCGGTTGCCATCTCAAAGAGCTTCACCCTGCCAGGAGCCAGGAATCTAAGTTGATGGGAGATGAAATAGGAAGGGATTTTCCGCGTATGAACACCAAAACGGTTGTCAGATACGATCCTATCATAGCCCTCCTTCCTAACCAGTTTCTTTACTGTCTCGTGTTCCTTGATCACCTGGTTTATGTAAACAGGAAAGTAACTCAAGAATCTGGGTACCGAGAAATCCTTCTTGGAATAGGGAGAGGAATAGTCGGGTATCTCTAAGTAACGGCAGGTCTCCCCAAGTTCTTCCTTTAGCAGGCTCAAAGATCTGCCTCTGGCCACAATGTCAACCTGGTGTCCCCTCTCTATCATCCCCCTGATGAGGGGAAGATCCCGCGTGGCATGACCAAGTCCCCAGGAACAGACGCCAAAGAGAACCTTCATGTCTTGTCCCGTCACCTATCTTGAGTGATTTCGTCGGTTACCTTTCCCACTACTTCCTCAGCCGTCTTTCTTCCCCTGGAAAGACAGGAAGAAATGAGGTCCTCTTTCTCCTTGATAAAGTAAGAATCCTTGATGTAGGAGAGATTTATCTGGACGTTGATAGCTGCAGCCTCCAGAGCCGCCTCTGCCAGCAGAGCTCCCACCCCCACATCACTTATGAGGTGAGGATTGCCCAGAGGAAGAATCTCCTCAGCTAACTCTATCACCCGCAGGGAAAGCTGGCTTGTCTTCAAGGGAACCAGGGCAGCTTCCTTAAGTGAGCGCTCAAGGGCTTCACTACGTGTCTTCTTTTGCTCTTCTGTATCCTTGGGCATGTGAGAGGTGCGGGAGTAGTTCTGGTAGGCCTCAATATCTTCCTGAACAAGTGAGGAAAGCTCATCTTTGAGACCATCTGCAGCCTTGAGAATGCGCTCCACCTCATCCTCGACCCCTTCATACTGCTTCTTACCCACGGTGTAATTGCCAACCATACACAAAAGAGCTGCCCCCAGGGACCCAACCAAGGCAGCCACGCTTCCTCCTCCGGGAGCAGGAAGTCGAGCAGCTGTGTCCCGAATGAAGTCCTTCATGGGTCTTTCTAGATACATCTTATCCCCCCAATGCCCTCGCCACATTGGATGATTCGTTTTTCCGTTATGATGTAATCTACTGCCACATCGTGAGACCGAAAAGGTAGGCTCCCCACAACCTGAAGTTCAAAGGCCAGCCCAACAAAATTTACCCTCCCGGGGAGCTTCCTCAGGAATTTATCGTAGAAACCTCGCCCGAAGCCCAGACGATTTCCCGCCTCATCAAACGCTACTCCCGGAACAACAACCACATCTATCTCTTCTAAAGGGCAGGGGCGGTAAGATTTCCTATTTGGCTCGAGAATCCCCCACGGCCCAGGCGTGAGCTCTTTGTCAGGGTCTTTAAGTATCGAGGGGAGAATCTCCCTTTCGCCCTTCTCAATCAAAGGAACTGAGATGGTTTTTCCCATTGCTAAAGCCCTCTCTATTATGGGGCGAGTTTGAACTTCATCCTCCATGGCCAGGTAGAAAAGAACCCCTCGGCCTTCCAAAAAGAGACTGAAGGTGAGGAGTTTGTTCTGAATAAGAGCGCTCTTCCTCTCAATCTCCTCAGACGATTGGGACCTTCGCTTCTGGAGCATGCGGCTCCTGAGATTTACCTTTTCCAATTTTGCCTCTATTCCAGGTTGGCATGCCGCCTTAGCATCTCCTCCTCAGATATCCCCGTCTTTCCCATCAAGAAAAGGACTACTCCCTCCAGGTACAAGAACAAAGACTGCTCAAATAAGGAGCCCAGAGGTTCTCTCAATAGGTCCTTTTCTAAAACAACGGGGAAAAAAATGAGATGGTGAGCTAATCTGGCCAGAGGCGAGTCCGACTCGGCGGTAAGGACGAATATGATGGCTCCACTTTGCCGAGCTTGGCGGGCGAGCTCTAAACTTCCCTTTTTTCTCCCCGAGCAGGAACAGAGGATAAGGAGATCTTTCGCCTCGATAGCGGGAGTAGTTGTCTCACCTACCACATAGGAGGAAAAACCCATATGCATTAGCCTCATGGCAAAGCATCGGGCAATAAGACCACTCCTTCCCTGACCGCTATGAAATATTCTCCGGCAGGAAGAAATTGACTCGACAAACTCAGCCGTTTCCTTCTCATCAACTCCGGAAAGAACCTTTTTGACATGGGAATGGATGAGCCCTAACCCTTCCCTGAACTTCTCTAGATCAACAAGAGGTGTGTCAGAGTTTATAAGACTACTCCTCGGCAAACTCGTCTGCACGAAAGGCCGCAAGATATGCCGCACAGTATTTGTCGTTACCCAAAAGGGCCTCTCCTGCCTTGATCAAGGAGATCAGTTTTTTATCCAGAGGATCAAGAATAACCGAATCCAGGCCGTGTGCCATGGCCATGGTGAGGAAAGCACGATTAACAAGACCCCTTTTGGGGAGTCCAAAAGAAATATTGCTTAGACCACAGATGATGTGGACCTTTTTTGAGGAGTTTTTTATCTTCCTAATGGTATCCAGCGCCGCCAATCCCGCCTCCGAATCGGTGCTGAGGGGACGCACCAGGGGATCCACATAGATACCATCCTCAGGAATTCCTGCACCGCTCAGTAGCTCGACCAGTCGCTGACTAATCCGGTATCTGGTTTCGGCGTCCCGGGGAATTCCCTCATCATCCATAGTAAGAGCAACCACGTTCGGCCTGAACTCATTGAGAAGAGGAAGTATCTCCTCTACTCTCTTCTTCTCCAGGGTGATGGAGTTGACCATGGCCCTGCCCTGGTGCTCTTTCAGTCCAACCCTGATGGCCTCAGGATTCGGACTGTCTATACTCAAAGGCACACCTGTGGCTGACTGGACAGTTTCCACCAGCCACCGCATATCCTCGGTTTCGGTATGGATCCTGGTCCCCACATTAACATCAAGAGCATCCGCCCCTGCCTTAACCTGACTTCTGGCAAGACTCTGGATAAAGACGGTATCTTTTCTTTCCACCGCCCTAAGAATTCCTGGGACACTTGTATTGATCTTCTCTCCGACAATGAGCATAATCTATGTCCCAGTGAGCCTTTTAGCCTTTGAGGAGCTCTTTAGCTGTATCTACCGCTGAAGCAGCATCAGGAGCATAGCCATCGGCTCCTATTTCATCAGCATAATCCTGGGTAATGGGAGCTCCTCCAATCATCACCTTCACCTTCCCTTTGAGTCCTTCCTTTTCCACAGCTTGAGTGACATCTTTCATAGCCAGCATGGTAGTGGTAAGAAGAGCGGAAAGACCCACCAGATTAGCATTCTTTTCTTTGGCCGCCTGGATAAACTTCTCAGCGGCTACATCCACTCCTAGATCAATCACCTCAAATCCTGCCCCTTCCAGCATCATCCCCACCAGATTCTTGCCAATATCATGCAGATCTCCCCTTACCGTGCCCAGGACCATTGTCCCCACACCTTTGATGTTCTTTTCCAGTAGGATGGGATTAAGGAGCTGCATTCCGGCCTTCATAGCCCGGGCAGCAATGAGAACCTCAGGGACGTAAAACTCGTTCTTCTTAAACTTCTCCCCCACTACACTCATTCCCGCCACAAGTCCCTCATTTAGAATCTTGCTTACATCCTGCCCTTCATCGATGGCTTCTTTGACAAGACTGCGCACTTCATCAGCTTTTCCCGCTATGATTTTCTCAGCAATCTCTCCTAGCTCTACCATTTCCACCTCCCCATTAATTTTTGAACATTATACCTGACCTGCCTGCAGTGTCAATTTGCCGGAAGAGAGTATCTTCCGATTTGTAAAGAGGGGAGAAAGAAGGAAAAAAATGGCTCTAAAAGAGCCAAATTTAATCCCTGGCAGCCATGCGTTGAAGTACAAGGTATAAGGCCTGGGTGCCTTTGCGTCCAGCACCAAGAGCCTGAACAGATACATATAACTGATGAACAAGAGCCAGACCCGGGAGGAATATTTGCATCTTTTGAGCTTCCTCGAGAGCAATCCCCATATCCTTAACGAAGTGATCTACCAAAAACCCGGGTTCCATATCGCCTTTCAAAATCCTTGGGGCTAACTTATCAAGAAGAAAGCAGCCGGCAGCTCCACCCGAGATTGACTGAAGCATAGTTTCGAGGTCCAGTCCAGCCTTGGCACCATAAATGAGAGCCTCTACCATTCCGATCATGGTTCCAGCAACCTGTATCTGGTTACACATTTTGGTATGTTGGCCGGCACCGGGACCACCCTGTAGGATAATGGTTTTTCCCAGTCTTTCCAGGATGGGCTTTGCAGCACCAAAAGCCGCCTCGTCCCCACCAACCATAATGGAAAGGGTGGCGCTCTGGGCACCTACGTCTCCACCTGAGACTGGAGCATCCAGAGAGAACGCTCCTTTTTTCTTCAGAGCTTCTGCAATTTCGATAGCCAGGCTGGGCCTCGAGGTAGTAAAATCAATGAATATAGAACCTGCCTTAATTGTATTTGCAATGCCCTCTTTTCCAAAAACCACCCCTCTAACATCTTGAGGATGGCCCACCATAGCGCAAACAAAATCCTTACTTTCAGCTGTCTCTTGAGGGGAGTTAGCCCATTCGGCCCCGGCATCAATTAGCTCCTTAGCTTTACTTTTGGTCCTGGTAAAAACGGTGAGACTGTGCCCCGCTTTAATTAGATGAGCGGCCATTGATCCTCCCATAACCCCTGTACCTATCCACCCAATACCACTCACTCAATCCTCCTTTGCGCTACTTCGGCAGGTGCCCTTTCAAATCTTCCAATCCAAGCTCAGCTAATTTTCTATCAGTAGGTCCGTATTTGTTAAACCCCCGTAGTTTATAGTATTCGGAGATCATTTCACGAAGAGTTTCGTCGGGGATTTCTTCTCCATCGAGCACGCCCTTTTTCAATGGTTCCTTGAGCCTTTGCGGCAAATCATCATCGTCTGTAGTATATCCATCTTTGGCCGTCATGAGTCTTCTTATTACGTAGTTCCTCTCTCCAATTCTCAGCATCTCTTGTGCGTCAATATCCATACCGGTTAGCAAATTCAGAAGTTCTCTAATCATACCGGGAGCGTAGAATCCCCCTGCTTCTATGCGGATTGAAGAGGTGAATGCACATATTATGAGTGAGTTTGAAAAAGAACAAAGGTCCTCGTAAATCTTGCAGTACCGTGGTTTATTTTTCCAACTGGCACCAGGTACTCCAACCTTCACTCCAATGTCGGGGGTTGAATTGTCAACCTCAAATTGGGTATCGTGGACAGTTTCCATATGCGTGGCACCACGAGGGCTTGTGGCATAACTAATTGCCATACTCTTCTTACCCCTCGGTTCATGCAGGGGAACCTCCTGGCCCTTTATATGCACTGCGAATTCCTCTCCACCTATTTCCTTAGCTACAGCCACCAGTCCTTTGGCTAAGTAGTGCCCCAATCCTTTACCCTCAATCATCTCATCGAGAAGCCTAACCATCGCCTCTGCGTCTCCCCACTTAATTCCTGGTTTAAGAAGACCTCTCTCGGTTGCCTCCATTGCAAAAGCAATTAGGTTACCTGTGCTGATAGTGTCAAGTCCGTACTGGTTGCATTTCTGATTGAGCAGTGTAATCCCGGGCAGGCTGCTATTCAAGCAAAGTGAACCGAACGCTGCCAGTGTTTCGTATTCAGGACCACCATACTCTTCCAGTATCTCCTCGCCCATGAAAGTGCCCTTGCACACTCGCTTGCATCTTACCGGACACCCGGGACAGGTGTCTCGTCGCGTGAGGATTGTCTTTTCCATCTCCTCCCCACCGGTTTTATCGGCTGCCTCAAACTCACCCTCCTGGAAGTTTTTGGTCGGCAGGATCCCCAATTCATTAAGAGCCGTTACCGTACCAGTGGTTCCTAACTTTCCCCAGTCGCCCATTTTTGGGTCTTTGAGGAGTTCATTGGAGAATTTTCGCCGGAGCCTCGTGAATTCTTCTTTTTTGAATATCTCCTTTTGCTGGGAACCCTTAACCACTATCGCCTTCAGCTTTTTCGATCCCATTACTGCTCCAAAACCAGGACGTCCCGCTGATCGGTTTCTATCATTTATGATACAGGAGAAGGGAATAAGCTTCTCTCCAGCTTGTCCGATAGAGGTCACCCTAGCTCCTCTGTATTTGTCCTCCAGAATTCTTTCGGTTTCAGCGGTAGCGAGACCCCAAAGGTTTTGTGCGTCGTGAATGCGTACCTTGCCATTTATTAGACTGATGTACTTTGGCTCCTCAGCCCGCCCTCTTACTATAATCCCATCGTAGCCGGATCTGCCCAGCTCGTGCCCCCAGAAGCCGCCAGCGTAGGCTTCATTTATCGTACCTGTCTTAGGGGATCGGGACATAACCAGATAACGTCCTGCTCCAGCCACATTCGTTCCCTGAAGTGGTCCAGTGGCAAAGATTAGGATATTATCCTCCCCCAGAGGGTCCTCCTTTCCCTTCAGTTCCTCCAACATAATCCTTGCAGCAATCCCTCTACCTCCAAGGTGCTTCTCATACCAATCTGGAGGAATCTCGTAGTCACCAGTTTTGCCAGTTGTAAGATCCACATCCAGATACCTACCAAACACACCCTTTATCATGCTATGCCCTCCTTTCACTCCTAGATCCACCTTTTTGGTGCCCGCTTAATCTTTGACCATTATACACAACATGCCCACAGCGTCAATTTCCGGGAAGGTCGGTACTCTCAGTTTGGCTCTCTGAGCCAAAAAGGCAAGAGGGCCCTTGACTTTTTCTGGATTAGCTCATGGAATGGAACGACGCCGAAGTGGTGGAATTGGTAGACACGCAGCCAGTCGAAGTTCCACCGACATTCTAGCCATTTTTGTACTCATACCCGTTAGTCTAAATTCACCCCTTTTTGTACCAATTATAGACACCTATATGGACACCAAAATCTACGTCTGCGTGAATAGAAAATCGTGCTTGCCAATCCTAAGCAAGATATAGCCTTCTGTTGCGATCTGGAAGAAAAACCGGTAATCTTTAGTAATGCTTCCTTCAAAGACACCCTTGTATTTTTGAACCCGCCTTACTCTCAATGAAGGATGAGATAAGTTTTGGACTAAGAGCTTTAGCTTCTCATCTGTTCTTTTCTGGATAGTGGGAGGAAGTCTCTTGTAGTCTCGCTCAAAGTGAGTAGTTTGAATTAACTGCATTTATTTGTGGAGATCATCAATGAGTTCTTCTACATTTTTGAACTTCTTGACTTTGCCTTTTTTAACGTCCTCTAAAGCTTCTCTGAGCATCTCCTCGCCCTTCTTAGATAGAGTAACAGCTTCGGCTTTATCAATTAGGACCTTGGGAACGAAAACTATCTTATTACCTTCTACTTCTGCTTCTAAATAATCACCTTCCTTAATACCTAAGGCTTTGCGGATTTTGCTGGGGAGTGTAATTTGTGCTTTTTCTCTGACCTGGACTAATGGCATTAGCTTTCCTCCTTTAGTTGTAAATAAATGATTCATATAGTTAGAAGTTCTTACTTTCTTAGTATAGCAAATACCAAGAGGGGATGTCAAGTTCTCGAATTGAATCACGTAAAATAGCAAATATTTCCAAATAAGACTGCACCCGATAGGGCAATCAATGCATTAACACGCGTTATCGCACTTTTTGCTCTTTCGAGCTCTTCTCTCGACTGTTCATCGATAATTTTCATAGATTGATCTAAGACATCCTTATTATTTGATTTAATTTTTTCCAGTATTTCTTTGATTTTATACGTCATAATTTAGTCAACCCTAAATAATTAATAATTGAGCCTCTTATTGGGAAACCAACTTTTTCTTCAATCCACGCCCATTGGATTAGCCTGGCACATATATTCAAAAAAGCTAATGAATGGGGAAAAACTGATCAAAACCCAAGTGAAAAAATACGTCGCTTCAAAACAGTTTCACCAAGAATAAGATATCTGGAGACTCAAGAAATACAGGCCCTCTGTAATGCATGCCCCTCTTATCTGAAACCGATCATTTTGACGGCAGTGAATACGGGTATGCGTTCTCTTGACAAGGCTCCCAGCAAAGCTAGAATCGAGGCAGTAGAAGTTCTAGCGACACGAATGGACACCACGGGGAGACAAAATTGGAACTGGAAAAGTTAAATTTAGAGAGGGAATCATTGATTTATGTGGAAGAAGATAACATAACGATGAAACGCAGGATCGATAAGCTCACCTTCGCTGCCAAGTTGAATGAGGAGATTTCCGAGCTAAAACAAAAGATAACCGCAGGCAAAGATCGCATGAATGAGAAGAAGCTGTTTGCTTATCATAAATATGATATTGATTCTCCTTACCTTCCTTTGGGCATCGTTTCTTATAAAGCAAGACAACCCCTTAGTGGAATCTTCTTTACATTATCAGAAGGATATCTTTTTTATTCAGGGATAAAGGATAAAGACGGGAATAAGATCGGTTTAGGCTGTATTCTTACCTTATTAGAACTTCTGCATAATCGGAAAGTAGCTTTTGAATATAACCAAGACCTTTCCCGAAAATTAGGGTCAAAATTAGGGAAAGATGGAATACGTCAAGGAACAGGAATATCTATTTCTGTGAAACTATCTAATTTTTGAGCCTTTTATAACTCTGGCCTTTAGCATGCTGTACGTAAGCAGTTTAGGCAAGAATCAACCGTGTGAGGGATTCTAATGTTTCCCTCTTTCAAATCCAAGAGATTTTTCCTTGCAGCCCTTGTAAGTTGCGCCCTATTGGTGGAGTTTGCAATCTTTTACTATTTTCTCATCTTAGTTCCCAAAAGACCCCCGATTAAACCTCCCAAAGAATACCTCATGGAAGTCCAAAAAGATAAAATTCCTCGATTTGCCTATTCTGACGAAGATTTTGATGAGTTGAAAAAAGCATTCCACAGAGAAGAGGAGTTTCTCTCCCGAAAGATAGCTTACGCAAGAAAACTTCCCTTCGGTAAAAAGAAACTCTCGGCCTCTCTGATTAAAGAATCAGCCGAGCTTCTCCTGCAAACCCTCCAAGAGGCAAAAACAGAAAAGGAACTGAACAGGCTAATAACAAAGCGGTTCACCATTTATCAAGCTGCTGGAGAAAAAGGGGATGGGAAAGTTCTCTTCACTGGCTACTACAGCCCTATATATGAGGGGAGCTTAAAAAAACATGGCCCCTTTAGGTATCCTCTTTATTCGAAAGCAAAGGATTTGAAGCTGGCCAATTTAGGAGAATTTACCCCCACTCTTGAAGGAGAAAGGATAGTGTACCGGATCGACCCTTCCAAAGGGGAAATTGTTCCTTACTGGAGCCGAGAAGATATTGTCAAAGGTAAGGTTCTGGAAGGACAAAATCTAGAGTTTGTATACTTAAAAGACAGAATAGACAGATTCTGCCTGATGATTGAAGGCTCAGGAAAGATAACCTTGGAGGATGGGAGGACCTTCTGGGCCAGGTACTCAGCAACTAACGGGAGACCTTACACCAGCCTGGGCAGGCTTTTATCCAAAGAAGGAAAGCTACCCGAAGATAAGCTTTCCATGCGATCAATTAGGGAATACTTCCAGCGTCATCCTGAAGAGATGGATCAGTATCTTAACCAAAATGAGCGTTTTATCTTTTTTGCCAAAGATGGGAAAAAGAAAGGAGCTATAGGAGCTGCCGGAGCCGAGCTTACCCCCCAAAGGTCTATAGCAATAGATGAGAAAGTATTTCCTCTGGGAGCTCTGGCCTACATCGAGTATCCCGAGCCCGAGATCAAAAGGGAGGGTGAGACTATGGGTATAGAAAAGAGGGCTCGTTTTGTATTTTGCCAGGACACAGGAGGAGTTATTAAAGGTCCGGGGAGGGCGGATATCTACTTTGGAGAAGGAAAAAAGGCCTTGGCTAAGGCTAGACACCTTAAAGACGAGGGGAAGCTTTATTTTCTTATAAAAAAGGGTAGCTAGCCTTTTCACTGCAGGAAACGGTGGCAAGCAAAATAATCACCATATCTTGCTTAAGAGGTGATATGATATGGGAGTAAAATGGAGTTCGTGGTCTCTATTGTCGCTTTAGTTATAGCTGTTGTCGGATGCGTGCTGGCTCTCCGACTCACTCTACAGCCGGCTCCCCTAAGCGAAGAAAAGGCTATAACTCTAAATTGACGAGAAAACCAAAACTTATATTACCGAGGAAAAGGTAAAGGAGATGGTCGAGGGAGCGATTGCTACTCGGAAACCTGCTGCTCCTGAGGGAGCTGAAGAATAACAAAATAGACCCTTTTGACAAGGTCTCTAAGTTTGCCCGAGGAAGGATTTGAGGGAGAGAGTGAAGTGAAGGGAGGTGAAAGGGAGATGATCGGGCAAGAGAAATTAAAAGGAGGAGAAAGTGAGAACACTTTCAATAATTATCGGATTATCAGTAATGTTTGTGTTCGCGGTAGCGAGCATAGTTCAGGCTCAGGATGGCTGGGAAATTCAGCTTGAGTATGTGTGGATGGATGCCTATGGCTACAACGAGCATGTAGGCGATATAGTCAGGTATACGGAGGAGTTTTCTGAGGATGCTGCCGGGAATTACACCCTTGATTACGGTGCAACCTATGAGCCCATAAACCTCAATCTGAAGGATAAGTCTACCCTGAGAGGAGAACTCATCTACAGGAAAGGACAGTGGTTCCTTGGGCTAAGTGGCTGGACGTTTGAGACAGACGCCTCAGTCAGCGGGAGGATAACTACCCCTGAAATGGAATTGACGGACACTGGATATATTTACTATGTGAACTCAGTCCGCATGTGGGATCACACCATCGTACCTGTCGTGAATGAGTTAGAGGCTTCGGGTATATCTCCAGTTGATTACTGGGCAGAGGATAGGCTCCAGGTCCGGACATATGATCTTTTTCTCGGCCGCACTCTAGCAGAAAAACCGGATAGCTTTGCCAATTTTTCCTTAGGAGCAAAGTTTGGAAGCCTCAAAACTAGAGAAAATCTTGGCCAAGAGCAGCGTGCGTTTCTTTATGACTATGAGGGCTATACCTTTGACAACCACATTAGACTCGAGAGCACAGCTGAGGCAAACCTTGACTCTATGGTAGGTCCTGTTTTGGGATTCGAAGGAGAAGCAAAACGTGACAAGTTTCGGATTGAAGGCTTTGTCAACCACTCTGTCCTATTCGGTAAGGCAGAGTATACAGGTCTTTGGGAAGATATCGATGATATATTGTGGATAGATCCTGTTACTGGTGAAACTATTTACCACGATGTATATACTGGTGAATTCTCCTTCTCGAAAGACGAGGAAGTAGGCCTCCCGGTGACAGAGCTAAAGCTCGAGGTAACCTATCATATAACAGATACTATCTCCATCGGTGGCGGTGGCTTCTACTCCATCTGGTGGGATGCACCTGTTGCTCCAAAGTGGTCAATCCCTGGTGATTGGGTCTCAGATGAGGGAACGGGATGGAGGCTTCAGGAAAGGACACTCATATTTGGTGGTTATATGGTTGCCCTTAGGGTCGACTTATAATCATACCTGAGAGCAAAAAGGGGGGTGAAGTATCACTTCCCTTTTGTCCTCTCTTTTACTTGATGTTGACAACACCCTCAGACCGGCCATGCCAGACCGAAGGACACCCACGTGTCCGACCGATAATACGAAAGAGAACCAGGCAGTCCCCGTACAATTGGGGTAAAAGTACTCAAACCCTGTTCTATATTAGCATTAAGCCCTGTTTTCGACCGAGAAAATCTTACCTCCACAAGTTCTTTCGGGAAACTGGAGTCGTCCTATTGACACATCCAAAATCTTATTGTATAATATAATACAGATAATTGTATGAAAAGGTACAAATAATTGTATGAAATATAGAATAGATAAACAGGATTTATTAGACAGAATTACTATTTGGGATAGTTTTCTCAAAAGGGATGTTCATTTGATTGCCTGCGGTGGAACTGCGTTGACACTTTGGAGAATCAAGGATTCCACTAAAGATGTGGATTTAATAGTCCCCGACTCAACTGAGTATGAATATCTTCTAAATATCCTGAAACAGCTGGGTTATAAATCTGTAAGTGGTGCAGGTTGGTCAAGAGGAGACGGTTTTATCTTTGAGTTATTCAAAGGGAGAAGAATTCATACTACAGAATTACTAGAGTCACCGTTAGATAAGGAAAATCATACTCTAATAAGAGAATTTACTCATATTTACTTGGGAGTACTTAACTATTACGATATTATCATTAGCAAATTGTTCAGAGGGGCACAAATAGATATAGATGATTGTCTTTCTTTAATAAGAAGTAAAAAGAAAGAGATAAATCTTAATCAGTTAAAGAAACGTTTCCAAGAGACAGCTTCCTTTGATGTATCGGAAGATAAGGTGAACAAAAATTTGGAATATTTCTTAAGAATTCTAAAAGAAGAAGGTTTCAATGACAAACAATAATAATCTCAGTAAAAGGTTGAGTATGTTAGGGTTTCCATTACTTGAGGCAGAAGAGTCTCAAGATGCAAATTCTACCCTAGTAGATGTAGTTAAGAGCAAAGACCTTCGCCTATGGGAGGGTTTTCCTGTCATCTTGGCTAATAGCATAGAAAAGAGATTATTCAATTACGATATGACAAAGCGATATTTAAAGAATTCGTTTGATAAATCTTATTTGGATACACTGATAGTAATGTCACTAGCTCTTTATAAAGTTTTGAATCTAAAATTTTCTTGGGCGAATAAATTTTATAGGTCTCTACAGAACAATCAAAAGAAGAAATTTGATAATTTTGTTAAAAAACTTGAAAAGAATAGGGATTTCAAAGTTGTAGGGTACGTTATGTCAAGCCAAAGATTAAAATCCACTTTCAATAGTTATTTTAGTCAGACACAATCAAGGCTTAATGATTTACTTTCTATAAGAGAACAGTTTGATCTTGAATATTCACTATCCCAGGTTTTTTCACCCAAGCAAAAAGAGTTGTTTTTAAAGAAATTAAAAGGTGAAAAACTAACCAAGACAGAGAAAGAATATTTTTCCAGGGTAGTGAAAAAAAAGGTCGTAGCCCTAGCTAATCCAGAATTACATCGTTTATCTCAGAGGTTATTAGGATAATAATGATGGAGGATTTAATCTGTCTGTTCTTGTTTTAACGAACCAATAACAACAAAAATAGAAAAGAGAGGCTACCCGAAAGACTACTTGAACAATTGAGGAACATCGCTCATCAAAAAGACATCCCCTACCACTCTCCAATGAAAGTCTATCTTGCCGAAAAGGTAAAGGAAGAATTCAAAACAATGTATCCAGATGCTTACGAAGGGCTATAGCATATGATGAGGGTTTTTGATTAACGGGCCTTCTGGTTCGGGCAAGAGTGCCTTTACAAAAGGATTTATTGCTTCATTCCAGGATAAAGCCATTGTTGTCATTAATATCAAACCGTCTAATAGTAGGAGGTTTGAGTTTGAGAGACATTTCTTAAATTCAGAATATCATAATAGCAACTCAAAAGTTGATCTCACCGTCTACCATGGAGAATGCTCTCAAGATAAGATTGAAGAATGTACTGAATAGATATTAGAAGATATTGATTCTGTAAATGCTGAATTGGTAATTTTTGATGGTGGTGAGGTAACAGCCGTAGATATCAATGTTTTTATCACTGAGCCCTTACCAGACAGACATGGGATTATATACCTTAAAGAAATTCTGTGATATCGATGATGATATTCATAAGCAGGTTTGTAAGTCTTTTGGAATTAATCCGCAAGAAATAGAGCCAAGCCAAAAATTTGATAAAGGAGTAGGAGAAATTCGTGAAGAGGAGGTAGAACGGATAGAGGAAAGAGGGATTACTCATACCTTGAATGAAATTGACGATATGCTCAAGAAAGAAAATATTCATCGTAAACCATCGATCTTCATTTGCGATTTAATGAAGGATAAGGAGGAAAGCCAGAGAAAAGCATTTGCCAGGATAAAACGGCTAATTAGGCAAAATAGGAGGATTAGCATTTTATGAGGTTTTAAGATTTGTTGTGGAAGCATTGATGGAAGAATCTGACGATGTTCTTCCAATAAGGGATGAAAATAAAGGTACGATGCTCATTTACGTAAAGACGGCAATCGATCCTTTTAATAAGTAGTCTAAAGGATAAGAAAATGAAATTTTGCATTGAACAAACAAGAGATGATCCTGAGAGATCAACTACCTGGGCACCGACAGAGTTCTTTTATTGGGATAAGGATGTAATTGATATAATGAAGAGAAATGAATCCATCTTTGATGAGGCTTATGAATCTATTGATTGGGAATTATATTACGAGAAGCTTAGAAATACTCCCTTTTACAAATGGTTCAAGGATGGGGGTGGCATATTGGATTTTGGAGGCCCCTACCACATCAAAACAAGCCAGTTTTTCTCATGTATTGGGGATACCACTATTGTTGAAAGTGGCTATCTTAAGGAAAATCCAGAATTTAACAATATACTTCATGATATACATGTTGAAATTGCCCAGAAGATGATAGATTTCATAATACAGAGGTCAAAAGGGTAAAAAGCCATGGAAGAATCTTGGAAGATAGAGAGCGAATACTACTACGAACAACAATGGGATAAACTTATAGAATATTGCTTACAGAGATTGAAAAATGAGCCGGAAGATGACTATATTTTACAGCTCATATGTTTTTTGCCATAAGAATGGTAGACCACACAGGGATGTCAGGGTTTCTCTTGACAAGGCTGCCAGGCAAGCTAGAATTGAGGTAGTGGAAGCTCTAGCGAGACGAATGGACACCAAAATTCAACCCTGCCTGAATAGAAAATCTTGCCACAATGCTGCCTCGACATAGAACTGAAGTAATTCTACTTTGGCTTATCATAGCTGTTGGGGTTTTTCTTATACCAGCAGGGATAGGTGTATATTTCAATGTCGGTAACCTGCCCATTAGTCAACACATTTTTGCTATCACTGGGAAGAACGTAATGATAACTCAGGTGAGGATGTTGTGGAACCTTGGCAGGGACTTGGGTATTGTTTATTCTCTCAGCGGTATCGCTGTTACAATCATGGCACGAGAAAGGCTATCTTTGGGAAAATCTGCTCACAGGATGGCTTCGTATATTCAGAAACAAAAAACCCTGGACCCAACCTGAAGAGAGATAGACGAAAGAGTTCCTAATGCACTATGTTATTTTTCTAGTAGTGAGAAGGCAAGGAGGAAGACCTGCTTTGCCTTAGCACTCTTGTTTGACATAATGAAAAAGACAAATAGTATAACTTATGGCTGTACGCGGAAGACTTATACCACGTTCCACCTGGGACAGTAGCTCAACCCGAGCCAGCGTGACTCCCCCTATGATTCGGATGGCCATGGCTAGCCGAAACGGTGAGCCTTCTTCGTGGAAAGTCCTATCTCATGAAACGGAGATGCTCCTTATCTTATGGCCGTGGGAGGTGAAATAGTGGAGCAGGCTATTCAGTTATTTGGTTATCTTATACTCACTTTCTTGGCTGTTCCAGCTCCTATTTTAGTAATTCTATTATCTATTTTCCGAGAAGGAAGGTCAAAATTAACTATCCAATATGAGAATGAAAGGTTCCAAAGTGAAAAAAACATTAGGGGGCAACTCAAAAAGATAGGCGAGGCAGAAAAGGCAGATGTGGAGCAGATACAACAGAGTCTATATAAACTGAAAGCCATCAAGAAAGGTGCACAAACTAAGTTATCTTATTTAAATCCTAAAAAAGCAAATATTACGGCTATTCATACCGCTTCTGATTTCCTTTTTAGGAGTAGTATTGGCTATTTTAGTCAAGACAAACATTTATTTTGTGGTGTTATGCATTATAGCAAGTTTGACACTCCTTGCGTATGCCGTGCTTGTTTTGTGGAAGCTGCTGGACATCATAATTGAGGTAAGAAAAACTATTGATGATGATAGGAAAGAAATGGATACAAAAACAATGGAATTGTGGATAATATTGTTAACTATCTCCAGGGTAGTCCCACTCACGTGGTAAACCAGGAAGTAATAAGATAAGCGAAAGACTCTAATTAGATCTAAAGGATATATGAGATAGGTCCTTACGAAACAGTATAACTAAAAGGAATTCCTTGAGAGAGCGTTTGTTAGTGGTTATCATAGGAATAAGTCAGATTTCAGAGGAGGGAAAAGCTAAAAATGGGGCCAGAGGGAGGTGAAAAGCGGGTAGGCCACTGGCTGGATAAGGAAAGCTTTCCCAAAAGAGGAAGGTCTCGAAAGATTGATTTTCCTTTTGGAGGAGCTTTCAGAGAATAATGAACAAGGTCTGAGTGTAGTAGCGGCAAGATCTAAGTCTACAAAAAGACAGGAGGTTCTCTCTCATGAATGGAAAAAAGCTAGTTGCAGTGATGACTATCAGCTTGCTGGGGATACTTTTGATGGTAGGTGCGGCTCCGGGGGAAGAGTATCCAGTGAAGGACATCAGGCACATTATGCCCTGGAGCGCGGGAGGCGGAACAGATACTGCTATGAGAGGCTTTGTGCACTACGCAGAGAAATATCTTCCAGTGGTAAAGAAACCGGTTGCAATCTATAGTGAAAACCTGACCGGAGCACAAAGCGGAATAGGGGTCTTCGCGTTGATGAAGTCCAAACCGGACGGTTATACCATTGGAACTCTCACCTGGGACAGCGTCATAACAGTACCATACTACGATCTGGTACCAGGATACGATTTGGAGAAGCTGGAGTTAATCTGCACCGTAACGGTTCACGCCACCTCCCTGGTAGTTCGCCAGGATGCACCGTGGCAAACCCTCGATGAGTTCATTGCGGACGCTAAGAAAAGACCAAGTGAAATAACCGTTTCAAACGTTGGGGTAGGAGGAGTATGGCATCTACCGGCACTGGATATGGAGAGAAAACTTGGGATCAAACTAAGACATATTCCCTATCCGAAAGGCGCAGGTCCACAAAGGGAGGCACTGATTGCCGGAGAAACTGATGCTGCTTCAATAAGCCTCGCAGCAGCTCTACCAGCTTTGAAGGCTGGACAGGCACGCGTTCTGGCGCTAATGGCATCAGAGCGAGATCCTCTGGTGCCGGATGTTCCCACGTTCAAAGAACTTGGATATGATGTGATGTGGGGAAGCTTCCGAGTCCTAGCAGTACCCAAAGAAACACCAGAGGATATGGTGAAGGTGCTAGAGAAAACATTTGAAGAGGCATTTCATGATGAGAGGTTCGAGGAGTGGGCAGAAAAGACGGGTCTAGGAGCGATATGGAAGAACAGAGAAGAGACAAAGAGATTTATGACAAGCATGAAGAAAACAGCATTCAAACTGATAGATGAGTTGGTGAAAGCAGGGATATTGAAAATCTAGACCGTTTCTTATCACTTGCTATGTGGGCTATCTTGCCTCTTACGGCGGGCAGGTAGCCCACGGGAATTTCTCTGTAGAAGTTGCATAATGAAGGCTATTCATGGATCAAGCAAGCTCATGAGGGGATGGAAGGTCAAGCTCAATAGGGATATCATGGTGGCAGTAGTCTTCTTGATCGGAACGACTGTCTATCTCAGCCAGGCTTTGAAATTACCCCCTCCGTTCAAAGTGGGAGAGCCAGGCCCTGCTCTTTTTCCACTGATCCTGGTTGGCATAATGTATGCTGCCTCCTTGAGAATTCTAGTTCACGGACTGAGGAAGGAAGAGAAGTTTACTGCTACCGGCAAGAACATTAAGAAACCCATTGCAGCAATTGGCTTAACGGCCCTTTACATAGGAATGTTTTCAGTTGTAGGTTATTGGGCCAGCACAATCTTTTACTCCTTCTGCCTTGCCCTATTCTTCGAGTATGGAAAAAAAAGCAGAAAGATGGCTCTTACTCTTTCCGCTATAATTGGTACAGCAGTGGCGTTTGCCGGCTATGTTTTTTTCGAAGTACTTTTCAATATCAGACTGCCGAAAGGAGGCTGGTAGATTGGCAGGAGAAATAATGAGAGGATTCGTTGTGGTCTTCCAGCCTACCATATTTCCTTATTTGGTGGGGGGGTTTTTCATAGGCCTTTTCTTTGGTACTGTGCCAGGACTTACCGCAACCCTGGCCATAGCCTTGCTTTTACCTTTCACTTTTGGAATGAAGACCGTGCCCGCTCTTGTCACAATAATGGGGATCTACATGGCCGGGATCTACTCAGGAAGTATAACTGGCACAATGATCAACATTCCAGGAGCACCCGCAGGAGCAATGACGGCGCTAGAAGGATACCCCATGATGCTGAGGGGGGAAGGGGCAAAAGCTCTGGGGCACGACGCCTTTGCTTCATGTATTGGAGGAGTCATAGGAGCCGTGATATTAATGTGCGTAGCGGTGCCGGTTGCCCGCGTTGCTCTTTTGTTTCAAACGCCGGATAGATTCTCCTTAGTTTTATTGGCGGTGGTAACAGTCTCTGTAGTCACAGGAGGATCTATCACCAAAGGGATTGTGGCAGCTACCATAGGTCTAATGTTTGCCACGGTGGGAATGGATCTCATGATACCTCATGCCAGGTTTCATTTTGGCAGTGCCCGACTGATTGAGGGGATAAAACTGCTCCCCGCAGTAATTGGACTTTTTGCCATCAGTGAAGTGTTCAGGCAAATCGAGGTGGGATGGAAGAAACTGGATATAGTCCAGAAGATTCGCAGAAGAGACCTTATTCCCACCCTGGCTGAAATTAAAGAGATAGGACTGAAGACCTATATTAAAAGTGCCTTAATTGGTAACTTCGTGGGTGCCCTTCCTGGAGGCGGCGCATCAATGGCGGCTTTCATCGCTTATGCTGAAGCGAAGAGAACCTCCAAACATCCGGAAAAATATGGAACAGGGATACTAGAAGGGATAGCTGCCGCAGAAACAGCGAACAATGCTATGTGCGGTGGAGCACTAATACCTCTATTAACCTTCGGAATACCAGGAGATGCTGTGACTGCGATAATATTCGGGGTGCTCCTCATCCAGGGACTCATTCCGGGTGGTCAGTTGATAACGGAAGAGATCCGGGTAATAGCCCCTATGTTCGCAGCTTTGCTGGTGAGTGCCATACTGTGCTTCATATCCATGATAGCGTTCGGACCCTACTTTTTGCGAATAGCAAATCTGAACAAGTCGGTATTGTACCCCCTCATTGCTATGATTGCAATAATAGGGGCCTATGTCTCAGGGTTCTCGATGTTCCAAGTGTGGGTGGCGCTTGTAATAGGTGTGATAGCCTACTTCCTTCGGAGGGAAGGCTACCCCATTGTTCCCATGCTGATGGGTATTATCCTCGGTCCCTATTTGGAAGGATACTTTAGGCGATCCTTGATACTTAGCCAATCCAATCCGGCAATATTTGTTACCCGGCCCATAAGCGCCGCACTCTTAGCCCTGGCGGTCATATTCGTGTATGTACTGGGAGTAAGACAACCGTATAAGGTGAGAAAGTTGGAAACTAAGACGGCGAACTGAAGCTCTTTACGGTGAAGGATGTATTTTTATCCACATCTTTAGGAGGGATAGAATTAGTACCTTTTCCATAAGCCGGTTTTGTTATTCCGCCTTGTGCTCCCCCGGTTATTTCCCTTTTAAGTAATAGTTGACCAATCTCACTAAACAAAACCCCAAAACGTAATAAGGATCTACTGGTTGTTCGTTTAATCTCACTCTAAACACATGTTCATCTATATTGCATTCTCTGTAATAGAAATGGTCGAGTAACATGTCTACTTTATCTGTAGTTGTTCCATCTTTTACTACTAAAATATTACCTATAGCAACTGCTAGGAAGAATCTCATCAAAGTCAAGTCCAGAGTTGGGTCTGATGCTAAACTCTACGAGGTCTTGACAAACCTCAGTCTGGTTCCAGAGCCATATCAAAGGTTTTACCGGATATCTTAGAGGAAGTAAAAAGAAGATGAGATTATATCCCATAATTTCTGTAAATTGATGTGACCTTGACAAAAAGGCCATTATTCCTCCAGGATAAGGGAAGGAACTGAAACAACCTTATCGGAAAGGAAGAAACAAGGCGTGAGGAAAAGAATAGCTCAAAAGTGGATCCAGTGCAAGTAGCTCTTCTGAATGACCCGGAATTCCTAAGGGGGATCGTGGAGGATTTCTGCCAGAGACTCCTGGGAGAGGAGATGAGGCAGCACCTTCAGGCTCATCTTTATGAAAGAACAGAGAGAAGACGTGGATATCGCAATGGCCATAAACCAAGAAGGCTGAAAACCAGAGTAGGAACCTTGGGGCTCCTCGTTCCCCAAGATAGAGAAGGGGCCTTTCAAACCGAGCTTTTCAGCCGGTACCAGAGAAGCGAGAAAGCTCTGGTTGCATCCCTCATGCAAATGTACATTGAGGGAGTCTCTACCCGAAAGGTTAAGGATATTACCGAGAAGCTCTGCGGAACAAGCTTCTCCAAGAGCCATATCCTGGGAGGTCATTAAGGATTTAGATGAAGAGATAAGGATCTGGAGAAAGCATCGCTTAGAGCAAGACTATCCCTACTTAATTGTTGATGATACGCTAATGAGAAGGTACGGATAGAAAGAGGGGTCCTCTCGCAAGGAGTACTCATAATCATCGGCATAGGAGAAGAGTGAGGACCACCAGTGTGCTGGAGTGCCTAAGCCAAGAGATTAAGCAAAGGACCAGGGTCGTTCGCATATTCCCCGTCCGGTCCAAATTCAGAAATATTGCTGCTTTCTGGTCAAAAATTCCCTAGAACCAGAAATCCAAGCCTTTACATCAAAGGGAAATTTAGGTCTTGACGTGACATTTACGTCACAAGGCTGCCAGGAAAGCTAGAACTGAGACAGTAGAAGTTCTGGGGAGACGAATGGACACCAAAATCTAAGTCTGCGTGAATAGAAAATCTTGCCACAATCCCGTTCCCGGCATGGATCAGGTAAAAACATAAGACATTTAAGGCAAAGGTGAGCAAATCGGCTGTAGATTCTTGGATTAAGGAATTTAAAAATATCTGTACCTACTGGCGAATCAGGGGAAAAGGTCTGAAGCTTTTCTCACCTGAGAAGGTGATTTTCAAAAAGACTTTCTTTCATCAGATCCCTTACAAATTTCAATACCATCAGGCTAAGCTCAAGATGTTTATCAAAGATTATTTTTCAGAGCTGGCTCGCTATCTTAAAGATATTCCTAAGAAATGTCCTGATAAGATGTTCCTATCTGGAAAAGCACGAGGTTCGAGAATAAAGCTTGATTTTCCTATTGAGGCGAAGAGAAAAACAAATTATGCGTGTCGGCTGGCCGGCCTTGCCCTAGCTATGACTGAAAATAACAGGGAAAGACACGAGGTTGTACAGGATTTTATGCTGACCAATGATACGGCTACGTTAGCCTGCGAGGAGCCGGTTTATTTGTATCCTCGTGAGGCTTGTGGATTTCGGTTGTTCAGGGATTCGGGTCTGAACTTTGAGCAGGGGGTGACAGGCCATGTTGATTTGATCCAGATAAGGTATGGTTATATTCATCTTCTGGATTTTAAGCCCGAAGCAGCCAAGGAGAAGTATGCTATGGCTCAGCTTTTTCTCTATGCCCTGGCTTTGAGCGTGAGAAGCGGGATATGGCTCAGGAATTTTGTCTGCGGGTGGTTTGATGAGAAAGACTATTTTGAGTTTAGGCCGGCTGATATTGTTCTTAAGATGGAGAAGGTTGGTAGAAGTGAGATGAGGAAGTATATCCGGCAGTTTTGAGGTCCTTTTGCAAGTGGGGTTGGTCAACGCACGCAAGAAAAAACGACCTGATGAGTGCCTGTTTTTGTTTTAAGCTTGGTCTTCGGTTTAAGCGCCGAGTATTGGACGGCTTAGGCACCGAGGGGTGAGCGGACTAGGTACTGAAGGTTGGACGGATAAGGCACTGTAGATTGGACGAGGGATGGGTGCCGCAGATTGGACAGGTTTTGGCTTGGCTCGCAGTATGAATGATTTCACTTCCCACGACCAACTCTAGTTCCTCTGTTCCCTTCAATGCTTTAACCAATCGGTCGAGAAATCGCTGATTTACATCAAGAAATTCCTTATGCACCCGCTTACGACCATCTGAAAAAGTAAGAATACCTAACTTCCTCTTTTTTTTCATTGAAAAAACCTCCTCTCTAATATTTATATAACCTTAACCCAGGAAAGTGGTGAAAAAGTCAAATTCAAATTTAAGGGTAAGGAAATCGTCTCTAAAATAGTTTTCTTTCAAGGCTTTATCCCCAAAATAGCCTAAAATAAAGACTAACTGGAGGAAATTCTCTCACACTATGTCACTATTTTGACTCTTTCGCCAGCCTCCTAGTAATAATGATCTTTCCTTCTTTCATGACCATTTTTATTTTATCCTCGTCATGAAGGAGGTCAATATTCTCTAAGGGACATCCATCTATTAGAATGATATCTGCTATTTTTCCTTCTTCTATAGTGCCAACTCTGTCGGCAACCCCAATAGCCTCAGCTGCAGTTCTTGTTGCTGCGATGATTGCATCCATCGGCGACATTCCCAATTCCACAAACATACTCAATTCACGCGCGTTGTCTCCCTGCCTAATATAAGGAACACCCGCATCTGAACCTAATGAAATTTTTATACCCTTCTCCAGTAACATCTTAAAATTGTTCACTCTATCTTCCCAACATTCCTTCGCCTTCTGTACCATCCAATCGGGAAGATCCCCAGCTCCCCTGTCTACGATCATCCGCACATACAGGTTAGTTGATTCTAGATACACATTCTTTTTTACCATCGTGTCAGCACATTCTTCATCTATAAGAAAACCATGCACAATCGAGTCAGCTCCTGATTCAATTGCATTCATTATTGCCTCTCGTCCCTGGGCGTGGGCAATAGCCCTTTTACCCATCTTATGGGCTTCATCAATAGCCGCCTTTAATTCCTCTCGAGTCGCCTGTGGAGCAGTGGCAATACCCGGACTGATAATATCACGACTAGCTACGACTTTTACGTTGTCCGTTCCATTATAGATGTTCAAACGAGCCGCCTTTCTCCACTCGTTGGGACCATCACAATGTATTGCGGATTGCTCTGGATGTACAGAAATATTTGCAAGCCATGGGGGCAAGAAATAACCATGTCCCCCAGTAACCGTGAGATGATAACCTGTGGCGAAATATCTCGGCCCAAGGATGTCACCTCTATTTATCGCATCTCGCAGCGCTACCTCCAGCCAATTCCATCCTGATCCACCGTCTCTGAGCGTTGTGATTCCCATTTCTAGGGTGCGCTTCAACCGCGGAATCGACTTCATGGCAAGGGTCAAGTGATTATTGTTTATTGGCAAAGAGGAAAATTCACTTGATTCGCCATCTGTATAAATGTGTACATGACTGTCAATTAATCCTGGCATTACTGTTTTACCTTCTGCATTAATAACCTTAACACCTTTCCCTTCGGGTAAAGCGATTTCACCTTCTTTACCTATAGACGTTATCTTTGATCCTTCAACCACCACTATTGATTTTTCAATGGGCGATCTTCCAGTTCCATCAATTAGTAACCCCCCCTTGATTGCTATAGCTTCCATTTTAATTAACCTCCTTATATTGAAATTTATAATTTATCCTCCTCCTTGACAAATACTAAAAGATTATGAAGTCTTGCTCAAGTTTTTTGCAATATCATAGAATAATGTAAGATTTTTGTTACGTCTTCTCCTCTTTGAAAATAGAGGGTAGATTTCCTCTAAAAAGGAAGGAATTACCAGATATCAAAAGATTGAGTTAAACCAAGGATCAAAAATTATCAGCCTCGAATCTCGAAATTTTGTATCTGCTCATTTTGTAAGATAAAGCAGCGTTTTAAGAAAGTAAAAGAACATTGGAAAACGGTTAAGGGAGTTAATATAGATAGATCAGTTGTAAGTATTCAGTGAACCGGGTCTAAAACTTCCTTTATTCTAAGCCGGTAGGCCCACTTTTCTTCTACCTCCGGGCCTTAATCTCCAGCTTCTTACCTTTATTATAATCGTTTTTTTTTGACAAGGGGGCAGCTGAAATTTTGAACAGTAGGTTAGCTGCTATCCTTGTTGTGTTCTGCCTCTTAAGATACTGGGAAATTGTCAAAATTTTTAATCATCCAGTCTAAATCTACAATTTTTCTTTTTAGAAGCTTTCAGAAAAGAATGAACCATGTCCTGTCAAAACTAATGTCGTTGGTTTGGATCGCGCGCACTTATAAGAGTGTTGCCCATTGACTTACAGGCCAGTAACTCTCTTTCTTACTACATCTACCAGGATCGCAATGAACACAAGTAGTCCTTGCACAAACTGATAGGAATATCCGCTAACTCCTCCTGCCCTAACAATAATGACTATAAGTTGAACCAAGTAGGCTCCGGCAACGACATTGATAAGATTGCCTCTCCCCCCTGTTAAACTAATCCCAGCTATCACCGGAGCCGCGATTGCGGGCATAAGCCACTCTACTGCAAATCTAGCTGATACAAACCCCATTCTAGCTGAGAGAACATACCCCGCCAATGCTGCAAAAAATCCAGAAAGCATGAATGCAATGACCCTAATTCTATCGACGGGAATTCCCATCGCACTGGACGCTTCCCTGTTCCCCCCAACCAGGTACAGTCTTTTACCAGTCACCGTACGCCTAGCAAAAAATATTGCACCGATAACAACTATGATAAAGAAAAAGACAAGTAATTGAATTGGACCTATAAATACCCTCCCCAGCCGCATCCATGTATCTGGGAGCCCAGCCTTCGCCATGCCTTTTGTGGCAACTAGGACAATTCCTGCTAACATCCACCACATCGCCAACGTTTGAACTAATGACGGGATCCTAAGTTTTGTAATCAGCAATCCGTTAAAAAGTCCCACTCCGACTCCAACTAGAAGTGTCAATGAGATGGCAGCGGGTACCGGAAAACCTATTTCCCATGCGAGTATTCCTGCCATGGGCGCAAACGACGCCACGGCAACTACGGAAAGATCAATTTCTCCGACTAACATAACAAACGCCATACCAATAGAAAGAAGGCCTACTGTTGTTCCTTGGACCAGCACATTTAGAAAGGTTACAGGCCTGAAGAGGGTGGGAATAAAAAGGCCTGTAGCAAGGTAAATCCCTATGAATAGCAACCATGTATGGTACTCCATTAACTTAGCCCAAACAGCCCCTAACAGATATCTCGCCGATTTCAAGAGCCTTGCCCCCCACGAATATTGCGTCGCTTCGAGCGCACTATCATTTTAAAGTAACTGCAATTTATACTTTTCGACATGATGATTATCCCTCGGTCAAGAGCGAGGCTAGCCAGAAACGAGTTCTTAGTAACCGCGCGCTATAAGACGATATTCTTTGAGTAAGTTCGTTTTACCGGAGCATGTATTTTACGATTTCATCGATGCTAATTTTATCAGTGTGACCAAAGAAGATTTTTTCGCCATCTCTCAGGACCATTATGTAATGGCTTAATTTCTTGATCAAGTCCAAATCGTGAGAAACTATAATCATAGTGATACCGATCTTTTTGTTAACTTTTCTAAGGAAATTAAGGATCTCCTTTCTTCCCTCCAGAGACAATAAAGTAAAAGATTCGTCTAGCAAAAGGATTTCGGGGTTCGCTTCGATGGCCCTGGTGACTGCTATAATTTGTCTTTGCTCCCCGGAGAGTTCTCCGACTTCTCGCTCTACGTCGAATGTATGGCCATATTTCGCGATCGCTTCTGCTGTTAAGTGCTTCATCTTTTTTACGTCGAGGAACGCAAGGGGGCCCATTCTTTTGGTTAGTTCCCTGCCCATGAAGAAATTTTCCCATACCTTCGCAATGTCCACTAATTGTAGAAACTGGTACGCGATCGCTATTCCTTTTTTCATCGCGTCAGCTGGGCTCTTGAACCGTGTTCCCTTTCCCTCAAGGTAAATTTTTCCGCCGGACGGCTGAAGATCACCACTCAAAATTTTTAGGAGAGTAGACTTCCCAGCACCATTATCTCCAACCAATCCCAGAATCTTACCTCCCTCAAGATCAAATGACATATTACAAAGAGCCCTGACTGTGCCAAAATTCTTCGAAATATTCTTCACTTCCAACATTGGGCCAGAGCCACCCATCCCGCTCACCTGCTACCTAAACTATCGATCACAGGGATAAAAATAGATTCCCTCTCTGAATAAAAATCATGAATTTCAAACGAATACGTCATCTTGGTCTATCCCTTCAAAACCCAGTGGCAAACGCTTCACCCTCGACGACGGCTTTTTGCGAATGTATACAGCAAGCGCGCGATCTTGTCAGGTTGTCAAACCCATTGCTAATTTGAAGATCTTCCCTCTGTTAGCGGATTCTGCATCAAAATGGCCCACAACCTCGCCCCTCCTAAGAACTATTACATCGTCAATGAAATCACTAATCTGTTCATACCACTGACTGGTGATGATAATTGAGGTATCTTTCTCTTCTTTAGCTTTTGTTAGGAGATCGAAAATTTCTTTTATAACTCTTTTCGATAAGCCGGCGGTGGGCTCGTCCAGCAAAAAGATTTTGGGGTTCGCTTCGATGGCCCTGCTGATGGCCAGAATTCTCCTTTGTCCCCCGGAGAGTTCTCCGACTTCTCGCTCTACGTCGAATGTATGGCCATATTTCGCGATCGCTTCTGCTGTTAAGTGCTTCATCTTTTTTACGTCGAGGAACGCAAGGGGGCCCATTCTTTTGGTTAGTTCCCTGCCCATGAAGAAATTTTCCCATACCTTCGCAATGTCCACTAATTCTGAAAACTGGTACGCGATCGCTATTCCTTTTTTCATCGCGTCAGCTGGGCTCTTGAATCGTGTTCCCTTTCCCTCAAGGTAAATTTTTCCGCCGGACGGCTGAAGGCCACCATTCAAAATTTTTAGGAGAGTAGACCTCCCAGCACCATTATCTCCAACCAATCCCAGAATCTTACCTCGCTCAAGATCAAATGAGACATCACGAAGACCCCTGACTGTGCCAAAATTCTTCGAAATATCCTTCACTTCCAGGATCGGGCCAGCTCCTTTCATTCTAGACCCCCGATCCTAATAATCTTCTCAGCAATTGAAGCCCACCTCTAGCTATCTCATCCTGATAAGGTGCAAGTGGGCGCCAGACGCAAGCTCTTACCCCCTCATACCAGGGGGGAAATGTTTCAATAACCAGCCAGCGATCATATCCAATTTCCTTAATGGCATTTGCGATCCCATCCCACCTAGTGCTGCCAGTGCCAGGAGTCCCTCTGTCGTTTTCCCCTATTTGTATGTGGTATAGAAGCTCCCCTGCCTCCTTGATGGCATCTTCAATTGATTTTTCTTCAATATTTGCATGAAACGTGTCAAGTTGTATTTTTATCCTCGGATGGTCTATTTTCTTAACCAATTGTTTACATTGAGAAATTTGGTTTAGAAAATAGGTTTCAAATCTATTTAAAGGCTCAATAGTCACACCAGCCTAATGCCCAGCTCCGTCCTCGCTCGTATGCGGGTAGGTCGTCGGTAGTGAGTTTCGGTAGTTTTTTTACCTTCGCTCACTCACGTGCGAGCTTGAGCACAGCCTCCGCATTACCGATGCTTTGCTCCTCAAACTTAATGGGATCGGTAACCCTAAATCAAAAAGGGAAACGCTCTTCTCTCATAGATGATTGGTGCTTTGAAAGAGAGTTATAATCGGTCTTTTTTGAATTTGGGAGAAATTATCGGACTTTTTAGTGTACCAGCTATTTCCATGTGTTGTATTCGCTTATGAGTTTCCTGCACCATGCTGGTTCTGTTCCTTTAGCTACAAATGTAGGGACTGGAGATAGGTCTTCACCGATCAACTTAACGATACTGTTTCCCCATAACCCCCATGTATTAACGTTGTACCTATCGACACGAGGGCTTGGCGTTGTCCCCATAGGGGTCTCGGAATACGGAACTGTTTCTACTGTCATAACCAAGTGTTCGCCGCCCCAATAACAGCCTTCGGGTTGTTCAACTGTAAGTGGTATTGGAATTTCGGGTATTTCGTACGGTGGAGACTGATACGATGCATCCTTCAAAATGTATTCTTTCGCTATCTGCCACAGTGAAACAGCTATGGAATCAGGGGTTTGCGAGTAGACCGTGTCAATATACCCACGTCTGAGCCACGTGAGCGTCGATGGTTTTCCGTCGATACTGGCTACGTATACATGGTTTGGGTCTCCTACGTAGGACAGTTTGCCATATTTTTCTAATGCATCGAGAGCACCCAGAAGGTAGGGGCCATCGCTTCCTGCAAGTAATACAACAGCATCCGATCCGGGCCCCGCAATACAGGCCTCTGCAACATCTGCCCATCCCTCAGGCGTTAGACCGCCTACGATTTCCACAAAGTTGATTTCGGGATGATGTTCCTTGATCCATCTGAATCCGTCGCATCTTAATTTCCAGCCACTCAGTCTTAGATCTCCATTAAGGGAGATCACAGTCTTACCCTCTGTTGTGCCGTATTTTTCCTGTATCCACTCAACTGCTTCCTTAGCCATCAATTGTGCTGCCTCTAAGTCGTTGTACTGTACGCATACACGACTCGCCCCAGTTATATAGTCTTTATATACAACTACGGGAGTGTGGTATTCCTCTTCGGCTATTCTTATAGCCTCATTTACGGCCGTCATGCTGGTGGGATCGACGAACAATATATCGGCCTGTTGTGCATAGGTAGTTATTTGATCGAACAGCGTTGTGTCTGATCCCTCTGCAGTGGTAAAGTTGAAGTTCCAACCATCAGCCTCTACTGCACTCCCTAAAAACGTCACGAGCATATTCCACCAAAATTCACCGGTATATGGCATTAAAAGCCACACGGTCTTTCCGTGCTTAAATTCCATTTCTTGCTGGCTCATTGCCGCACCTACACCCGCTACCGCAATGATGGCCACGCTTATTACTAGCACAATCGCCGTCTTCAGCGCTACACCTTTCGTTTTTTTCATTTTTTTGCCTCCTCCCGGCCCTATTTTGGACATGGTTGATTCTTTTGTGGAAAGTTTCCAAAAGAGGAAATAATCTTTCAACACTTCTCTTTTGAAAAACTTTCCTTACCCTCGCCTTGTGGACCTATTTATTTTTAATCTCACCACCTCCTCCCGGCCCTCGTTCTAGTTTTTCCTTCGCCAAAGATCTAACTTCTCCATCCGTTATTATCCTACTAGCACTTTTTTTTGTCAAGAGGTCGCATTTCTTGTGTCAATGCAAAGTAATTACGGATTCGCTTTGCTTTGCCTAACCCCCGTCGGGGTTCGTGAATGCTCAGACGTTATGGCCGAGTCAATGTAACCGCTACTTACAAGCAAATGTTTGACAGAAACTGATTAGAGAAGAAATTAGGCATTAGTTCTAAGAAGAACACAGTTAGGTATGATTATGGTTTTTAGGCTGTATTCATGCGGGTTTTACTTCAGTCATAGACGATAAAGAGAGGACTTTTGAGGACAAGAATAAGTGTAATTACCCCCCTTTGGGCAATTATTTGAGTCAAGTCAAAAGCTGTCTACAAGCAGCATTGAGGCGATACTATGAAGAAAATAGATATGGCAAAATGTTAGGTTTACGGACAGCCTCTCTCTCATTTTCAAAAACTCTACCTGAGTGACACTAACGGAGCCGGCAAGCGTGAAATTCCAATGAATAATCTTGTCTATACCACACTTCTCAGCAAAAGAAAAGGGCCCAACAGTCCATATGTTTTTTGCCACAAGAATGGCAGGCCATACAGGGATGTGCGAGCCTCTCTTGACAAGGCTGCCAGCAAAGCTAGAATTGAGGCAGTAGAAGTTCTAGCGAGACTAATGGACACCACGGGGAGAAAAAAGGAAAGAGCAAAAAATCGACATGCCGAAGTGGCGGAATTGGTAGACGCGCAGCATTCAGGATGCGAATTTAGTAAACGTTCAAAAGAGCCACCGATGTCGAAAGTCGAAGTCCCGTCAACAGTCTAGCCATTTCTGTATTCATACCTATTAGTCTAGATTCACCCCTTTTTGTACCAATTATAGACACCTATGTGGACACCAAAATTTGGGCCTGGCTGAATAGAAAATCTTGCCACAATGCGGTTCTGGGCATGGACCAGGCAAGAACATTAAGATAGGGGTAGACTGTCTTGGATTCTTTGTTAGTGGCCCACACCTCCCTAAAGGTTTTCCGAGCAATCCATGTGTCTTTGGGCTGTCTCATCCCGCTCGGTCTTTGAGGAGACACGTGAGTCCGACTTCTCGCGCCTCTGAGGAGGACGGGTCAACAAACGGTCAGGTAGGCTGGAGTCGGTTCGGCTTCTGTCCAGGGAGCAGGAGCACCCCCGATTTAGTAAGCCGCTGGTCCTGTTGCAACTAGCTTAGTTAGAGTGTTCTGGGAGAGCATCGATGTGTCGTAGCTTGGCTACTCCCAAATCCATACTCCCACACATTACTCTCTCGAACACCAACCTTGTCGCTCGTTGTCCGTCACACTCACCTATCGAGTGAGTCCCGATCCTATCCCTTGACGACTGGCGGTGAGTCAGTATAATAACATGCAGCTTTGAGAGGAGGATGTCCCAGTGAGTCTTATTGTGTCTCTTCGAATTGCCGACGGTCTAGTTCTGGCAACGGATAGCCTTTCTTCCTTGCAAGCTACGATGAATATTGCGTCAGACCTGAAGGTAAAATGCCCCCAATGCACCAAAGACATAGAACTGAAGGACTTGCGGTTTCCCCCGGTTACTTTCGCTACTGCAACTAGGTCCTTTGCCCAGAAGCTGTTTCCTTTCGACCAGGAATACGGGATTGCATCGTTTGGTCTGGGAATTGTCAATGAAAAGACTATCTCCTATCATGTCAAAGAACTCGAAGCTACCATTAAACGCCGAAAATCTTACAGCATAGAAGACCTAGTGGAAAGCCTGAAGGAACACTTTGACAGAGAGATTAGGGAGCAAATAAAGGAACTGGACCAGGCCCCCGACAATTTCTATCCCTTGGGACTTCAGATCGTGGGCTATGATAGTGATAGACACGGAAAGACAGTTGAGCTTAGAATAGGGAAGAAGAGCAAATCAAAGGTCTATGACAACATTGGGTGCACCATAAGTGGAGACGTAGGAGTCGTCCTTCAGCTTTGGGAGCTGGGCAAGAAAATACCGCAGCAGCGTACAAACTACCACAGCCTGTCCCTGCAGGATGCTATCGACTACGCTGAGTTCCTGATAAACACGACTGCTGCTTACCAGAGATTTGCAAACATGCTCCCTACAGTGGGAGGAGAGGTGGACATAGCACTCATAACCCCTTTCCAAAAGTTCACCTGGATTAAGAGCAAGCGACTAGCCCGAATCCTGACACGAGAAAAAGGAGTTCCGAATGAACAAGAAGCCCAGTCTTGACCAGATGTCCGGTACTGTTCTTGACATACAGATGGTCTATGTCACTGCCTCCGTGGACGTGCCTAGTTATTACGGCACAATTGGAGGTATGGTGACAAGAAACGACGAGGGATTCTCTGAGATTGTTGACAGACATCTAGAGGAGTATTCAGAGGTGTGGCAGGAGCTGGCGCGGATGTGATTTACCTGGAGAAAAACCAAGTCCTAGAGATACACAGAAAAATGGTCCTCCGGTACGGAGGACTTTTTGTTAAGAATAGCGACAACCTCCAGAACCCTTGCTCTCTGGAATATGTGTTGGAGGCAGTCAAAGCCAGTGTCTATGGTCGGCCACTCTACTCGACGGTCTTCGAAAAGGCTGCTGCCTATGCTGTCCTAATCATAAAGGACCACGTTTTTTACGACGGGAACAAACGCACGGGGTTGGAATCCGGGATGGCATTCCTGGAGCTAAACGGCTCCTATCTGAGGGCTTCGGTCTCGCGCAAGGAGATGATGAGTCTCGGACCTTCCATTGCGAATGGGGAAGTATCGTTAGAGGGAGTATCTAACTGGTTTAGGACTAATGCATCTACCGATTGAGTTTCTCTGGGCTGACCTGTACTGCAAACCTCCCGTGATTCCAATCCAATCCGAAGTTGTGCATTTTCAGATTAAGGATTTATAAAGTTGCTTTTTAACTAAAGTTAGGCCTGGCTACAACACGTCTTATATATATGTCGTAATCTCGCTTTTTATTCGGATGGCGGCAAGCTACACGGAAGTCAGCTTCATGCTGTTGCCTTCCCTGAAAGTTCGCATCATTGATGTCGAAGCCTACCCATTTCCAATCCTCTGATGTAGTGAAAAAAATTTCTCCAGCATGCTTGAAACAAAACTCCTCACCAGCACCTACAGAATCGTATTGTAAAGAAAGTCCTCTTTCTCGATTATCGCTGGTAGACCCTTCTAGTCCTTTGTCTCTATCTAAATATTCTATTTCAATGACTATCGGTTTTTGCCTGAAGTGATCTGCCTGATTCTCCTTGAAAGCAAAATAAATATAATGCTGACCCTCTTTGTTGTTGGTTCGCCTAACTAATTGTTTGCCTATCAAGTCCTTAACCGCTTTTCCATCGCCATGGTATTTGACAAACGATAATCCATTTTCTCCTCTTTCGCTGTTTTTGTCCCCTAACCTACACCAAACCCAAGGCATAGATTTTTGTTTTTGAGGGAACAGTTTCATTTTTAAGGGGTGGAGCGACTCCTTTATTTTTGCTCCTAAATGGATAAAAATTGCGTGGACTTTATCTCTAAATCGGAATTGATTAAATATGTATATAAATATAAAACCAACAAGGAGGCTAGTTACAATACCGATGATCAATATAAATCCTCCTAAAATTAGGAATGTAGTTAGATTGTGAACTTTTATTAACATATAGAGTGTTTTTCAAAATTCTGCTCCCTTTGGTCTGAAGTTTATTTTAAGGTCAAAGGTTCGTGAACTAAAGAACGACCAAGACTTAGACATATTATGAAAAATATACTTCATTACCCTGAGGTTTGGCTATATCTACCGCAAGAGTTACATTTTTTGACTTTGAAGCTGCTCCTAGTTTGAAAATTAAAGGCAAGGGATCGCTTCCCAATTTAATACCCATGTTTTGGGCCGCTCCGCCTAAAGTAAAGCGGTTACTTACAGGATAAAGAAAGCCAATGTTTGCTAAAAAGGTATTTTTCTTATCCTCTTTTATAGCATCTTGCAGCCAGCCGACTGTGAGACCCCAGGAAGACTTTTTGAGCTTCCTCGCGTAACCAATAAGAATATGGATATCTGAGGCTGTAAAATCTCCTGTAGGATTACCTTCCACGTCTCTACCTTCCAATTTCCCCATATCTACATAGTTTCTACCCAATCCCATTGTTCCTCTTGATGAAGGAAAGGTTAGACTCAGGTATCCCTGTCTTATCTCTTCAAACCAGCTATTGTACGTTGCCGAGATTTCTTTTGTCTTTAACTGAGTTAAGCCGGCTGGATTCCAATATAAAGTCGTGCCATCGTTAGCTATAGCTGTAAAGGCTCCTCCCATACCTGTTGCTCTTGCCCCTACGCCAATTTTTGAAAAGCTAGCCGTTGTTGTTCCCGGACCATTTGCATAAGAGATAAAAGTAAGGGTTAGGATTAAAATTCCTATTACCAGTGCACTCCATAATGTTTTTCTCATTAGCTAATCTCCCCTAAGACATTTCCAAGGTCTTTACTTTATAATAGCTATCTTTCCTGTTTTATTTTCGGTATTAGAGGTAACAAGGTAAATATAGACTCCTCTCGAGACTGTTTGTTCGGCTTCATTTCTGCCATCCCAAATGGCCATTCTTGAATCTTCCGCTAGAATCTTCACCAGTTCTCCTGAAATAGTATAGATACAGATTTTTGAACCTGACGGGAGGGGGGTTATCGTTACTACTTGACCTTTGTTAAGATAACACGGATTGGGATAGATAATCACTGAATCTAGTATGGAAACTCCTTCAACAACGTCTGGTTCGCGAATTTCATCTACAATTCCGTCTCCATCCAAGTCTATTTCCATAACAAACATGGGGTTTTCTGGGCTAACATCCACTGTGGCGACAGTATCTTCAATAACTTCAATATCTTCATATGCCACACCGATTGAGATGCCTTTTTCTTCGAGAGCCCTATTAAAAGTAAAATCGAAAGTGCCTGAGTCAGTGCTCTCTATTACAAAACGGACATCTTCTGAGGTATTAATCCATACTACTTCGATTGAGCTCTCGCTGTAAGAAGAGGGTACATAGAAGTAAGTGCCAGGTATATTTGTCTCTATCTCACCAATTTCAGTCAGCCCCACATGGTTACCGTAAGAGTCGTAGACATGCAAGCGTCCAGGGCTACCAAACAAACCGGTAATGAATGAGCATGGCTTTTCGGCCCATTTTATGGGATCCTCCCATTGGTCGTGCTGTCCCGGGCTTTCTGGACCAAGTGAAACTGGAACCCACTCTCCCCATCTTCCTTTCCATTTTACCCAACTTGGTTCACTATTAATGTCAACGAGTGTATATTGATTAGGATATAAAACTGTTCCGTTTTCGGAAGTTAGGTCTCTAAGAGGGTGAATTTTCCCTACCTCATGGTGGCCACTGGTAGCCCAACATCCATGGCCTCCTTTTCCGATAAAGATCTTAGGGTGTGTTTGTTGAATTTTGCTAACTTCATTGTCCCAATTATAGGAACTTGCACAATGATGGTGTGAACAGACCAATACCTCAGGTTTTTCTGTGATTTTGGAGTAAGAGATTTGGATCATTTCCCAGTCCCCTTCGTGATCATTCCCCGGTACCTTCTCCCCAGAAAGGAATGTTCCCGTATCCCAATCATTAAAAGGATAGAAAAACCAATATTGTAAAATAATTCTATCAGGATAGCCAGGTGGTTCAAACTGTCTTCCATAAACTTTCAAGGGATATCCTCCCCATACTTGTTTGGAGGGGACGTTAAAACAAGGGGTATATCCTTTTAAGTTTAAGTAAGAGAAAGTGGTGTCGCTAACACCTAGTTGTGATGAAGTAAGAGGAGGGTCTGCAATTTTATAATCAATGCCAAGGATTATTTCTCGCAGTTCGGCTTTGTCTAACATACTCTCGATTCCCCAAGGGTGGAATTGCTCTTCAGGATGTAAATATAAAACAGGGGCGTATCTTTCCAATAAAGCAGGCTTTGGTATTGGTTGTTGGTACAATGTTCTCCACTCTGTTATATCTCCCAAAACACCGTCGATCCCGAAGTCGGTGCCTATTTGGAGGCAAAAAGCAAAAGAATTGGGCAGTTTGTTTTTGGGAACCTGCAATTCGATAACAGAATCAACAGCAACAGAAGAGCCAACTAGGGATCCAGATACGCCATCCATGAGGGAAAGATAATTGATATCCCATTTTGAGCCATCATAGAAAATGCCTAGATCATCAATGTGGATTGGCGAAGGATCCCCGGTTGCATCTAGAGAAGTAAAATGAAATTGATAAGCCCAAAGATCTGCTTGACCTAAAGCTGTATTAGGTATTCCATCGTAGAAATCCGCCATGACATAGAGATAATTTGAATCTTGAGCAAACTTGAAGGATTTTATATCTGCTCCGGTGTAGTCTGTGTTGTCATCGCCTTGTGCATCTATACAGACAGGCTCTATGCTACCCCACTCACCGGGATTTCCGTCAAGTGTAATCAAGGTAGTGGGAATTACGACTTCAGCGTGTGCACACCTAAAGGTAGCGAGCACGAATAATAGAATCAGGAGGATAATTCTATCCTTTCTCGGAGTATGCCTAAAAAGTGCCATTACATTTAACTCCTTTCATCCGCAGAGCAGTAATTAAAACGGGAAGGCACTTGCTTCCCGTTTTTCTGGAATTGATACCCTTTGTAGTTTTTTCTTCTACTTGCTCTATAATTTGATTCCATTTGAATGTTCTTCTTTTTTATTCCACGCTGTAGCGGTCAATAACCCTAGTCATAACATCCTCGATCACTTCCTTCAGTCCATATCCATAAATAATAAAATTGTTGGAGCGAAGAAGATATTGCTGACACTGCTGTTGTTCAAGTTTTGCATGGTGCTCCTGAAGCCAATTCCATGCTGCAAGGGGTATTCCAACTTTACTCTTCAATTTAACACTCTTCAAGGTAGAGTCTTTAAACTCTTGCTTGATGCTTATTCTATCGTAATCCTCTTGGGCAAATTCAGGTTTTTCATATTTAAGCACCGCTAGGTTTAGTATGAAACCATATGGATCCTGAGGTGGTTCTACTTCTGCGCCGTCTTTTTTAGTCCAAACTATTCCATGCCATGATGTGGAAAATCCTTTTGCAAACCCTCCATGAGGGGGAGCAATTGGGAGTTCCTTTGCCCAAAAGATATGATCCTCAGTGATGACTTCTCCCCAAGGTGGGATATAAGGGACAAACTGAGCCATAGCCTCGACAGGCTCTAACGAAGAGGGAATTGCCAGCTTTCTCACCGGTTCTGGTTTGACTTGCCCTGACTGAGAGTTGGCTGGTTCAGATTTATGTTTGGTGCAACCAGAGTAAATCAAGGTCCCTCCCAGCACGACAACTATCAAACCAATTAAAATCCAATATCTTTTGCTTAACACCATATTTTTGTTTTGAAAGTTAAAATTTTATATGCGTTTCTGCTCGGCCAGCACAGAAGCCTAAAATTACTTTTTATGGAATCTTTCTTTGCATACATTAGATGGTTAGCTTTACTTTGAGCATATCACCTTTGGGAAAGAGCTGTCAATGTTTTGAGGGAGTTTTTGTCTCCGTGAGATTAGCCCAGCTTGAGAATTTGGGATCCGCTTAGGTGAGTACGTTGATAGAATGGAATCTGCTCAACTGATTAGGTGTTAACTGATTAGGTTGACAGAATCGGCTAGATGTGGTGTAGTCTGGGTTTTTGTTGTCTTTAGACCCGATATTCCGGAAAATAATCTGCAAGATTTTTGCCGTTATAATACACGTCCGCTACCAGTCTGTTCCTATCTATAGTCTGATAATTCTTAATCTCTACCATTTTGTTTAAGATCAGTCCTCTAAGTTTTTCTTTGGCTTCTTCATACCCTGGTTCACCTTGCTCAGGCGTATCATAACCTGCTGGACGAACAGTATCTCCACTTCTTCCATTCCACTCCCAGTTAGGTCTAACCTCAAAAGTATCACCATCAACAACTTCGGTAACAAAAAATTCAGTCATGGCCTTCTCACCTCCCCTCTGTGGTTGATCTATTGCGAGATAAATGAGCTGTCATCCACAATATTACTTTGATAAGGTGGGATCCGCTTAGTTGAGCGGGTTGACAGAGTGGAATTTGTTTAACTGATTAGGTTGACAAAAGGGGCTAAATGTGGTGTAGTTGGGGTTTTAGACAGTTTTGAAGGTGGAGTGGTCTGTTGGAGAGTTTCTTTGACTGCCCTTTGAGGGAGTTAGGGTTCTGGCTGTGGGTTCGGTTGATGTAGGTGTTTAGTTATTTAACTTGAATTGGAACCTCCTGTCATCTTTAATGTGAGACGAATATGAATATATATCTTTTTTGGGGGTTGTCAATGTGGATGGTTAAAAAGGGTGTTTTGAGGGGTAGCTAAGGTGGGAATTACATAATTAAGTCAGCGGGAAGTGTTTGGTGATGAGGGTTTTGGGGGAATGTCGCACGTGGGCAGTGGGTTTTGTTGGATTGAGGCGTTGTTATTTGGGCTTGCATGGGGTTGGTTTGGAAATTAAGTGGGAATTGGTGTCCGGTGGGGTTGAAATAGGGCCATAGAGGGGTGAATTTGAGGGGTTTGGAGGGTGAGGAAGGGGTTAATAGGACGTTGGGATTTAGCGGGTTTTGGGGGTAAGGAAATCTCAGCCGGAGGTCCCCCGGGTCCTTTTTGGGCCGTGAGAGGTTGACAAATACTGAATTTTAGCTTAATTTATAAGGAGAGGATGGGGGTTAGCGAATTTTTAATAAGTAGCAATAACACAAGTGAGCATTATGGACATCCTTCAATACCAACGTGGGTCAGAGTGGCGTAAGTGGGATTTACATATCCATAGCCCGCTGTCGATACTCAACAATCAATATCCTAAACTGGCAAACGGGGATCCTGATTGGGAAGCGTTTGTCAAAAAACTTGAATCTCTTGATGTGGCGGTAGTTGGCATCACCGACTATTTTACTATTGAAGGATATAAAAAGTTAAAAGAATTCAAAGAAAAAGGACAACTTGCTAACATATGCACTATCCTTCCTAATATTGAGTTTCGTCTCAAAAGCCTAATCTCAAGCAAAAAAGATGGCAAAAAGCCAAAAAGATTAAATTTCCATGTAATTTTTTCTGATGAAGTATCGGCAAAAGATATCGAGGAACATTTTCTGCACGATATCTATTTTTATTATCAGGAAGATCCGGAAAATGCTGCTGAACGCAGAAAATTAAAATTGTCTAATCTTGAGGAGCTTGGCAAAAAACTTCTTAATCAACATGAACCATTTCGAAAAAAGGGAATTGATGCCCGCACCTTAGGAGCCGTGCAAGCAGTGGTAGGCCACGATGAAATTACAAATATTCTCACTAGTGACAGTAGATTCAAGGGTAAATATGTAGTAGTGCTCCCGCAGGATGGCTGGAGCTTGATTGATTGGGATGGTCAGGATCATCTTACAAGAAAAATCCTTTTACAAAAAAGTGGTATGGTTTTTTCTTCAAATCGTAAGACTCGTTTATGGTGTTTAGGTAAAGAACCTTATATGGAAGGAGAGAAACAGTTTATTGAGGAATTTAGAACCTTAAAAGCCTGCATTCACGGATCGGATGCGCATAACATTAAGGAAATCGGGCATCCCTGTGTTCTACGGGGGGATGATACACATAAATGCGATGATAATCCTGATGAGTGTAGGCCCAGATACTGTTGGGTGAAAGCCGATCCCACCTTTGAAGGATTTAAACAACTATTATACGAACCCGAGGAACGAGTTATTGTTCAGGAACAAAATCCGACTCCAATAACAAGCAACTATACCATCAGCAGGGCCGAGATTAATGATGTAAAGATCAATGACGACCTTGCCTTAAAGAAAACCGACGTTGAACTAAATTCTGCACTTGTCGCGATCGTGGGCGGAAAGGGTGCCGGCAAAACCGCATTAGTCGACCTTATTGCAAATTGTTATAGCGACCGCTGTAAAACAGACGACAAGAATTCATTTGTAAGAAGAATTATTAATGACAAGCCAGTGATCGAAACAAAACTGTGGTTTAAAGATGGTGGAGAATTTTCAAAACAACTCACAGATCAAAATTTTCTCGAAGAAAGTCAATTAGTCTATATTGCTCAGGGCGAGCTTGAGGAATATATAGGCGAGGGGTCAAATCTCCATAAATATATTGGCGATTTAATTTTTGAAAGTCCCCAGATAAAAAATTCGATAAAAGGCTTTGAATTTACTGACTTGGTTGAAGAAGGCAAAGACCTGAACGAAAAAATCACGTTAAAAAACCAGCTAATTGAAAAACTTGAGCAAAAAACGAGTCCAGAAGTTGACCAGAAAATTAAACAGGAACAAAGAAAAAATTCGGCAGACACAAAAGATATTGAAAAGCGCATTAATGAACGTGAGAAAGCACAGAGTGAAAAGGATATTGAATTGGCTCAGAAAAAACAAGAAAGCCTCGGGAAACTAAAATCTCGGCGAGATGATTTAGTAGAACTGCGTAGCGCAGTTGAAAATGTCATCGGTTTCCTCGAAGATCAGGTGCCAGAATTTAATGAAAATATTTTAACCATTAATGAGTTGCTTAAAAAACTTGATATAGAAGAAACATACAAGGAGTTCTCGTATGCTCAACACTCAAGTCTAAGTATCAGGCTTGCGGCAACCAAAAAAGAGATCACAAAGTGCGTCTCAGGAATAGAAAAAGCGCAAAAAGAATTAGATCGTTTCGAGCGAGGGATACAGGAACACACCAAATTCCTGGATCGTAGGCAAGAATTACTTGCCGGTTCAGAAAGAATCAAAGCTAAAATAAAACAATTTGAAGAAGAAAAGAAAAGATTAGAACAGGTTGTTAAGGAAAGGAAAGAATTAATGAGAGAATTAATCAAGAATGTAGTTGCCCAAAAAAAGAAATACAAAGAAATCATCGATATCTTTTCTTCTAAAAAAGCTGATGTGTTGGCTCACCTTAATTTTGTGGCGGAAATCCGTTTTAATGCAGATGGGTTACTAAAAAAAGCAGAGAGTATAATGGACAACAGAAAAATAAATATCAACGGCGCTGATAATACACCACCCGCGTTTGATGAAATTGTAAGACTTTACTACGCAGTTACTGATGGAAATGAAAGCAACATCGAAGAATTAGTTGAAGAAATAGAGCGCTGCAATAATGAGTTTAAATCAAAAATAAAAAGCTATCCGATTTCAATTGGTGCCTTCTATGGTTTTCTTTATGGTAATTATATGCGAGTGGTGCCGGTTGTGAAATATAAAAAGACAGATTTAGAGAAGCTTTCTATGGGGCAGAAAGCAACGGTATTGATAAAAATATATTTAGCACAAGGAGATAAGCCAATTATCATTGACTCGCATGATGATCACCTCGACAATGAATTTGTTATGGACGAGCTTGTAAAGGCAACCAGACAAGCAAAAAGTTACAGGCAAGTTATTTTAGTGTCTAATAATGGTAATGTAGTTATTAATAGCGACGCCGAACAAATCGTTGTTGCCAATATCAAAAAAGGTGAAATTTCGTATATTGCAGGGTCAATAGAGAATCCAAAAATTCGAGATAGGGCTTTGAAAGTTTTAGAGGGCGGTCCAGATGCATTTAGAAGAAGACAACAAAAATATCGCATTGCTACCTAAAGAGTGTAATACTTCCTAATGTTGACGGCGCGAGAACCCTTGTATTCCGCAACTGGCTTAAAAAAAATCTCTTGATAGAGGAGTTTTGGTTTTACCTGGGTCTTATAAGGTCGTCTCGGGTCGAGAAAGTGCCTCCATGGGTCTCTGTGCGCGTCTTTTTTTCTTGTTAATCAGTAAAAAGACCTATTTTGGCTGTTTTTGCTTATTTTACCCTTTCCCTTAGTCCCTTCCCTGGTTTAGACTTGGGAGCTTTTTTGGCTGGTACCTGGACAGTCCCCCCTGTTTAAGGATTCCTTCCTGCCCTCTCTTTTCTCCGTATCACTTGAAAAGTGCCGAAGCCGACTAAAGTGACTTTTTCTTGTCTGGTCAGGGAGTCGGTTTTGGTTAGGTCGTCAGGCGCTGTTCTAGGTCTGGGCTTCCAAGAAATCCTTCAGGTTGGCATAATTGGTTTCGAGCTGCCTCCTGACCTCGGCCAGCTTGAAGAAGCCTCCTGTTTCGCCTTCCAGGACCAAGCTGACCTTTGTGCTGCCCTCGACGGACCCACTGGAAAAGAAAATCTCTTGAAACAGTTAAAGAGCAGTTAATCTGTCATGGTGCCGAAATAAGAGAGAAAGATGACAAAATTTGGACTATTAGGATAAATGAGAACTACCAATATAAACAAGAAGTAATGAGCATTTACAGAAGTATTAAGAAAAGAGCTTATTTCAAATACTATGTTAAAATCCTCAATAATAATGGGCTTTTATAAAAATTGCAATTAATTAGGAATTTCCGTTAAATGGTGGGTCAAGATAAATTAAATCAATACTGTTATCTTTGATATAGGTTCGTAGAATATCTAAATTGTCCCCGTAATATAGAGTGTTCTTCATATGAGTTTCTTTGAAATTCATATTACTCCTGGCTGTTTTCTTGCCGGATGAATTTGGTGCCGGTGACTTTGTATTGGAGTAACGTTTTCATAGTTAGGAAATAGGTTAAGACCTTGTCTAGTTTTATTCTATCAGTTTGCCTGTAAATATTTAAGAAAGCTGACTTTTTGATTAGCCTTTCACCGCTTCTTCGATCCAGTAAAAAAGCTGGTGAATACGCTGACACGTCTCAGAGGCAAGGTCGGCTAGGGCCTTCCCTACTTTCTTCATTTCAGTTGTTGCAAACAGGTCCTCTACTCCCCACTCGATCCCTTTTATGGGATAGATGGCATAGTCCTTGACAGAACATGTTAATACAGAGGCGGTTGTGGCCATTGATAGAGTTCTTTTTATAAAACGCTCCTCAGTGAAGGGGCCAAAAGGTGAGTGGATCAAGTTCTCCTCTCGCAGTTTCTCTAATACTTGGAATGCTGGTGGCATAAAGTCATTCAAGAGATGCTTGCGTCCATACTCAATTTTTAATAAATCCAAGAGAGACTTGAGACATAATTCTAGGCCGGCCTGAGATTCACGGAAAAGAGGCGAAGATTCGGGACTGTCCTTAGTACTACCAGCTTCAATAAATCTATGGCGACTGTCCTCTAGTTTACCATGCTGAATTTCTGTGATTTTCTTCTTAAGATGTTCAATTATTTGCTCACGGTTCATTTTTAGGAGTTTGCTTCTGGGAAGTTCTCTCTTTTTGTCCAATTGAGTTTCTCCTTAGTCTTATCTATAAATATTGAGCGGGCTTTCTTCTAAAGCCTGCTCTTTCTCCTCTTTGGTCTTTTTGGTGTATTTGGTGGTTGTTTGAATGTGTTTGTGTCCCAGGATTTCTTGAACCAGTCGGATGTCTTTGTGCTGGTTGTAGAGGTTGGTGGCCATAGTATCGCGCAGAGAATGAACAGCGATGTTGGGATTGGCTATTCCTGCCCTGGCTAAATATTTTTTAACGACATCGTAAATAGACCTCGGCTTAAGAGGAGTCCGCTTTTGGCCTATAAAAAGGTGGTTCTCATTTGGATAGTTCGGTCTTACTTCAAGATATTCTTTGATGGCAATTCTGGCGGTCTTGTTGAGCGGCACTTCTCTGAATTTATTACCCTTGCCGGACTGAACTCTTAAAGTCCCTTTTCTCTCCCCTATTTCTATATCCTCCATTCTTATATCAGCCACTTCAGAGAGCCTTAAGCCTGCCTGGAGGAAAACCTGAAGGACGGCAAAGTCTCTTTTGCCGCTGGCTGTATTCTTGTCAGGAGCAGCTAAGAACCTCAAAACCTGCTTACGAGAAAGAACCTCAGGCGCTCTTTTTGGTTCTGGTTCCAAGGGTTTTAGATGCTCGGCTAAGAAGGTTTTAGTTTGACCTTTCTCATACAGGAAGGCGAAAAAACTTCTGAGGCCAGCAATATGACGATTGATGGTAGCTGGAGCCTGGCGTTTGATGGTCTGAAGATGGGACTTGTAACTTAAAAGATCAACGTCTTTTGTATTTAGAGGACCCGAGCCCTTACCATAAGTTCCACGGTACCATTTTTCAAAAAGTTTTAGGTCAGCCAAATAGCCTCTTACAGTAACAGAGGACTTTGATTGCTTTTCAAGGTTTTCTTTGAAAGCAGAAAGAAATTTCTGCCAGGTTCGGCTCTCTTTCATAGACGTCCCTCTTAAAACCCCCCCTAAGAACCCATATAAGGCTCATATGAGGAAGTTTTGATTTAAGGATAAGGATTGTTTTACCTTTTCAAGATTTCCTGACCTTCTAGGGCCGTTTTTGCTTGATTTTCAAAAATGGCTGAAACATTCTTTTGGTCTTGTTTTTCTTGGTATCCCCTACTCGGATAAAGTCATTTTCAAGGCCAAAAATATTGTATGCGGTTTTTTCCTAGGATAATCCCCTATTTTGACCCTCATTTTCTATTATAGCATAAATAAAAACCACGTACAAGATATGTTGTCTGTGGATATTGTTGGCGGTTTTAGGAGAGTCTAATGGAAAGGCAACCGTTTCCAACACCTCGCCATTTCAGGCGGGATCCGTCGATTCTGAAAACAGATTCAACCCAAGTCAATACTGGCTCAAAATAGGGCCGTAGAGGGGTGAATTTGAGGAGTTTGGAGGGTGAGGAAGGGGTTATATAGTGTAAGAGTGTTGGGAGTTTTGGCCAGGGTGATTGGCTCTGTGGATAAGTTTAGTGGTGGTTTTTTGTGCGGGTGTTTGGTAAATTTGATTTTTGGCTTAAACAAGTGGAAAAATGTCATCTTCTGAAATCCACTATTGACAAGGAATTCCATTTACCTTATTCTTATTACAGAAAATCTTTGAAAAATAACTAAGGGAGAGACGAACCCTGCGTCTGGAAAGAGTAGGTGTTCCAGACGCAGGCGGCACCTACTCTCTTTGCGCGGGTTCCCCTCCAATAGAAGGAGGAAAGCCCGATGAATAAAAAGAAATATAAAGGCGAAAAGAAGTGGATGCCACCAAAGTGGGTCTCGGTGCTCCTTTATGCGGGGATTGCGGTTTTTACCATAGGGATAGTTCTGCACCTGATTAGTTTTGTGACATTTGAATGGATGTTGGGGATAGTCCTTATAGGAGGACTTCTCTTCGCCAGAGGTGCTGAGGGGAGAGTTTCGCCCGATGTGCCTGGGGTATGGGAAGAAGACTATTAGAAAGTTATAAGAAGCAGTCTATTTTTAAACAAAAGGGTAGGTGGAGAATCACCTATCCTTATTTATTTGGGTTCCTCCTCTTTTTCTCTAATTTTCTCCCATTTGTCCAGGTATTCTTTGTATTGGTCAGTCCTGTATTTTTGTCTAAGATACATACTGAGAAAAATATTGATTATCCAACCTGTGAAAAGGCGAATGAAGATAAGACGTTTTACTTGATACCCACAAGAAAGATTAGAAAGATACAAAACAAACAGAGTGATATTAACTAATATTAAGAAATGGTAGAGTGCATTAATTGTCCATCTAACGGGAGGTTTCTCTTTTGTATGTTTGCCCTGCTCTATCTGCCGGAATTGAGCAAGTCTCGTCTCCCATCGTAGGTCTGTTTCAGGAGTTTCAAAAAAACAGCGTATATAGGTACCAATGCGGTTGATGATATGGTACGAGCCTATTGAATGGTAAAGGGTAGCGATTAAAATTGCGATAGGAACGAGAAAAACCAAAGCTGTACTCTCGACTATCCCAATACTCATACTTACGCCGACAGCTGCTATAGAAATACCGAAGATTTGTGTTCGTATTCGGGCGTTCTGTAAAAGTCTTTCTCTTAAATAGTTATACTCTAGCTTCATGGCATCACTTAACCCAGGTGTTGCTCTCCTTTCTTGTTCTCCTCTTTCCATCACAGTTCTCCTGCTTATTTTGTTTTATTGTAGGCCTTCAATTATGCTCAGCCTTACTCCTTCCAAAGCTTCAGATTTAGGATGCGGTTTGTGTTGGGGTGTGGTGGTGCTATTCTCAGGTAATATGTTCTGTCAAGAGTTTATTTTTCAGTTCGTTTTTAGCTCCGTCTAAGTCTTGTGGATTATTGATAACGATTTTTCTTGTCTCTCCCTCAGAGAGATAGTAAATATTGAAGTACCCAGCAGCTGCTGTTGAGATATAAGCGCGTAGTGAACCGCCCTTTTTGAAACTAATGTAGCTTTGGACAGGATCGACATTTAATCCGTGACTCTTTAACCAGCTCATAGCTTCTTCACATGATTGCCGTATTTCGTTGCTTTGTAGCCGATCTAAGTGCCTTTTAACTGTAGGAAGTGGGGTCACTTTAGGGGGAAGAGGAATTTCCGTCTTTTCACAGAAAATCCCATAGTTGTCTTTATCGACCTGGAGGGTTTTATAGCCTAGAAGGTCAATTTGGAAAACTCGTTGGAGATATCCAACTACTTCTTTCAATGCCTCAGAGAAGCTAGGAGCTATTAAGATTATTGGGGTATGCACTTGACTCAACTTTCCGCCTGTGTACTGTAGTTACGGTCAAAACGTTGTCCTTCAATGTCTTTAACAAGTACTGGATCAACCGCAACTCCTTGCTCAACTAAACGATAAAAGAGCTTCCCGCGCGAGCGGGAGGTCCTGCGGTTGAATCGGAAGATGAATTCGTCAAGATAGTAATCCAGATGAGAAAGATGAACACCACCTTGATAAGTTCCCAACAACCAACGTTTGAGCAAAGCAACAACGCGGTTAACCCTGGGCAACAGGTTTTTGCCGACGTCAGCCTGTTTTCGGACAACTTCGTGCACATAGCCCATTTCGGACAGTCGCCTATAGCCTCTCCATGCGTCCGTGCGCACGGTGCTACCTGACTCAACAGCTTCCTTAACGGCACCTTCCAAGCTTGGCCCAGACGCATCGGGTACACGCCCGAACCGGATCCGTCCGATCTTGCCCTCTGTAACCTCTACCATGACAACAACCAACACTTTCCCTGCTGCTCCTCGACCACGTTTTCCTGGCTTTTCTCCCCCTATGTAGGTCTCGTCTACGTCAACCGTACCCGAGAGACGTTCCCGTCCTGGTCGTACCATGGCGTGGCGGAGCTTGTGCAGCCACGTCCAAGCTGTGTGATAACTGCCCAAGCCAAGAACACGCTGCAATCCCAGCGCGTTCGCCCCATACTTCTGACTGGTCACATGCCACATAGCACGAAACCAAAGTCGCAGGGGCTTCTTGGTGTCCTGAAAAATCGTACCGGTGGTAACGGAGGCTTGGAAACCGCAACGAACACACTTGTACAAATCTCGACTTGTGGTCCATGCTTTCACCTCCTTGCAGCAGGGACAGCAAAAGCCTTCTGGCCAGCGGAGCTTAAACAAATATTCACGACAAGCTTCTTCAGTACCAAACCGTTCCTCAAATTCCAACAAGGTTTTTGGATAGTCTTCCATACAGGAGTATGTTACACGAAATCGCAAGTTGAGTCAAGTGCATACCCCTATAAGATTATTCTACTGGGTTTTTCAATATTAACTTGGCTACCTACCTTTCCTGAGAAATGGGGTCGGGTTTTTTCAACCCATGCATAGTATCTCAGACTTTGGAATAACATCGTGTCCGATGGGTCCTTTTTTAATTCTATTACTACTAACGAGCCTTCAGAGTCAACGCAGAGTAGGTCTATTGCCCCTACAGGAGTAGAGTATTGTCTTGCTATAAAGCTTAATCCTCCTTCAATAATCGAGGGATCCTTAGCTAAAATATCCTCTAGTTCTATTTCTTCCTTTATTACATCGGATAACACGAGTTTAGAGATTTTCATTGGTTTCCCTCCCTATTCCTCTTTTTCCAGGTCTTAATCATTCTTTCCTTTACCGCCTAAAAGGGCTTGAGGTTTTGGGGTTTGGTGTTGGAGTTTGGTGGTAGTTGATGAGCTGTTGGTTGACTAGCTTGACAAATTCCTGGGAGCGTGGTGTGGTTCTGTCGTTGCTGTATTTTGTCTATATTAGCTAAAGATTGAATTGTGTCAAAAATAAGCCCTGTTCTGAGAGCTTTTAAGACGGGAATTAGAAAATTAAGTCGGTGGAAAGTGTTTGGTGATGAGGGTTTTGGGGAATGTCGCGCGCGACATTGGGTTTTGAGCCGTTGTTATTTGGGCTTGTATGGCGTTGCTTTGGAAAAGGGCTGAGAATTGGTGCCTGCTGGTGTTGAGATAGGGCCATGAAGGGGTGAATTTCGGGTGGTTGGAGGGAGGCAGGTAATGTCTTACTTTTAGACAGAAGACGATAGATTAGCAAAAAGGCTTCCAACTAAGGAAGCCTTTTAGTTTTGATTAGATAACCTTAACCAGATTCTAGCGAGTACACAGCTCTGTGAGGCTGGAATACGGTAAGGTCTATTCTGGGGAGAGCGGATAATCTTCGACAAAACAAGCAAGGACACCCATTGCATCTATTGAGCTTTCTATACCTAGTAATGTTGTTAAGTTATCCAATCCCCCTATTTTATCGATTACACTGAATACTTTGTCTCTTTGTGGCAAGTTCGAGTCGAGCACCTGCTTAACTTTGTCCGTTTTCATCTCTGAGATGAAAGAAGCGGATAAATAAGAAGTATATTTCGCTGACGATTCTTGTTCTTTCATTCTCTCCGCGGCTAGCTCAACGAACAATTTTTCGTATAGACCCGTTCGCGTTGTATAATTTTGCCATAATATGTCCGTCTTAGTTTGAAGAGCGCCTAACGTCCACCCCATCGTGTAGACCAATAGTGCTATTGAGATAATTCCTGTAGCTGATCCTACGGCGTAATACCAGTCCTTCACGGCTCTCGCTCCTTTCTCTTCTAGGATACGGGGGGATAAAATAAAAATCCGTTTTTCTATGGCTTCAGGTATTGTTTCCATTTTTTTTCTGCTTTCAGTTTTTGACTACGCGCAAAATTCGTGGCAAGTTGCAACCAAATTTCTGAAAGCGAGTTGAAATGGAAACCTGTTGCTATTGAGTAGACCTCCCCCGTCTCTAAAAGCTAGTTTTTTGGGAAGTTTTTTTCCCTTTGAAAAAACAGAAAAGAAACGTAAATGTTCAATATTTTAGGAACGAAGGACAAAAATGACGATCTCGTAAGGAAGAAAGGTTGGAACGCGTTGGGGATCTAAGCCTTGGCATCTTCGTTTTGATGTAAATTCACAGCATTGTAAAAATAGACTTAATTTCTTTGAGGTCATTTAGAAGTATTTTTTGAGCTTAGTAAGGAATTTTCTATAAAGAGATAAATCCTCCTCTTTTACGCCCTGTTTTTCTAATATTTTCTTTAACAACGCTTTCTGATTGATATGCGGCTTCAATATCTTGGCAAGTTCTTTGGTGCGGGCAATAGTTGGAACTTGCTTGCCCTTTTCTACGTTAGAGATATAAGATGGGGTCACACCTAGTTCTTCTGCTAATCGCCTTTGTGTCCATGCCTTTTTCTCCCTCGCTCTCCTGATCTGTTCATTGTAAGCGATATTAGATGTCTTCATTGCGACATATACTTCGTGTAGGACAGGGATTGTCATTTGTGCTCAATCCTTAAGTTGAGTATTCCGTCATCTTAGTTGAGTAATTACATATCGTAATTGAGTAATTACTCATATGAATTGAGTATCCACAGAATAGATTCTATACTATTTTGGCAATTTGTCAACTCAATCTTGCGAGAATCTCTCTAACCCGCAACTGGCTTGAAAAAAAATCTCTTGATAGAGAAACTCTGATTTTACCTACGGTCTTGTAGGTTGCCTCGGGTCGAGAAAGTGGCTGTATGGGTCTCTATGTGCGTCTTTTTTTCTTGTCAATCAGCCTTATAGCGGTCAATACATCTTTGACAAATCGCGAAACCCTTAGGTATGACAAATATTTCGGCGCCCGATTCCCAAACCATTTCACCGCAGAGACCGCACTCAACCCGGTCCTCCATGTGTCCACACAGAGCACATTTCATGCAAGATAGATCAAATGTCCTTGCACCGCAAGAAGGACAAGCACAGACCGACTTTCCTTCCTTTGAAAGTTGTTCCTCCAAAGTTTCACTGTGAGCTTTCCAAAACTCGTAGATCTTAATTAGTGTAGACCATCGATCGTCTCCCCTAAAATCTGTTTCCAGGTCAAGCTCCAAGTGTGACCTTGCGAAGCTGAAAATGAACGACAACATCCGGCCTACGATTGCTCGAGCTTCTGTCGGTTCTATCTCAAACTCAAAATGTTGGATAGAGTTGCGAATTCTCCTGCAAGCTGATAAGGTCTTTTTCGAATCATCTGGCAGAGCAATTCCCGCAAGGTTCAAAAGACGACTGACCGCTCTGTCCGTTCCAATTGTCTGGGCCGCAGACGACGGGTACTTGTCAACATTCTCCCAAATGAATGCAGCATGGGCTTTGCGTATACGCTCCTTCAAAATCAACTCAACTACATGAGTTACGTCTAGAATAACCCGTTTGAGATCGCCTACTGTAGGTTCTTCCGGGCCAGTAAGATGCTCCACAGCATGAGCGAGAGAATCCTTTGCATTTTCAATCAAATTAAACCTAATTCTCTTTTTCTTCATTTCAACGAGCCCCCCACTAGTCTATATCTCAACCATTTCAGATCCAGCGCTCAATTGATAACCTATCCGATCTTCGAATACAGACCTCTCTCACCCCCCTAGTTTCTACGCTTTACTCTGGTCAATCCCCCCTCGAGTTTTCAAAATATGGTGTATCCTGCGTGTGAGGTTTACTTGTTTGCTTGGCTGTCTCCTGGGTGCTGCTCCCCCCTCTCCTCTAGCTTCGTCTTAGATTAGCACCATTGAGAGCAAAGAGGTACTGAATAGAAGAGTAAACGTCGTCACTGCCCTTTGTGCTTCGTTGAGAAGATCAAAGCCTCTCATTTTGGCTGATTTTGCGTCTTGTGTTGCAGGACCACATAGAGCCGCTCCTAGCGACCTTGCCTGAAATGGTCGCAACTAATACGACAAAGGTGGAAAATCTCATATTGCGTGTCTTTTTCTTAGGTTGGTGCGTTTTGACATGAAGCTCTGTGAGGGAGCAACGGTAGGAGTTCGTTTCTTGCCCAAGCTTTCGATTCGCTCAGTAGTCGGAACTCAATGCGCTAGGGAAGGTCTGCATCAGTTCGAGACGATCTGCCGTCCCGCGTGGAACGGAGTAGAACTCTTTTTTGCACCGCCAAAACTTATAGTATAAGTCTTTCACGTCAAGTCAACTGGGGGGTGGCAAGTGAAAGGAACCATCCCTTCCTACCTACTGGAAGGACTACTAGCTACGCGAGACAGCAGAACCTTGTGACCAATTTGTGACTATGAGAGGTACAAATTGGTACAAATAGAGACAAATTGGTGGGGATAAAAATGCGTGAAGAAATCAGCTAGGACTCTGCCTTTCTCTATTTAGGCCTCTTTCGAGATTCGCCGCTTTTGGATTTTAAGTCCACTGCGTCTACCCATTCCGTCACTGCGGCAAGAGAATCGAGAAGGTGCAAATGCTCAGCAGTACCTTAGACGGATGAGTTCACCGGGGCCTGGCGCTGTTTAACCTCGGCACCCAGGAATATCTGCTGTCCTCCTTGAAAAGTCAACCTCTGGCCGCTTGAGCTAACGAAGGTACTCTATTTCAAGACGCGGAAGTGCCTCTGTGCAGTGACCGAGACCCAGCTCTCTGTTTGATGAAGATACTACTATTCAAGCGACCGAACAAATGATATTACCTTTTCACTGCTTGGATGAAATCTTCGACGGGTACAGCAGGAAGCGTGGTAGTCTGGACAGTTCCTCTGGAACCCAGTTCAACCGCCACTTTGGAGATGACCTCATTGTTTGGAGCGTCAAGAATATTCACAAAGTCATAAGGGCCCAGGACAGCATATTGCTGGAGTATCCTAACTCCCATTTTTTCCACTTCTTGATTAACCTCCTTTATCCTCTCAGGCTTGTCCTTTAGAGTCTTTCTTCCCTCACTGGTTAACGTCGTTAGCATCACGTATATAGGCATCTAAACCACCTCCTTCACTTCACCTTTTTCCTCAAATTCTTCCCCGGCTTAAATCTAGGAACCTTCCTTGCCGGTATCTGTACAGTCTGTCCTGTTTGAGGATTCCTTGCTGTCCTTGCTTTTCTTTCCGTAATCTGAAAAGTTCCAAACCCAACCAAGGTAACTTTTTCTTCTCTACCCAAGGAGTCGGTTATAGCTGAGATTACTGCGTCAACCGCTTCCCTGGCTGCTCTCTTTGATAGTCCTGTCCCAGCACTCACCTCTTCCACCAACTGAGCTTTGTTCATTCTTTCTCCTTCCTTTATTTACCCTATTATTTGGGTTTATTTTGGTTTTTCGGCGTGAGCTTAAATTTCTTCATTCGGAAGGCAGCTAACCTCCTCCTTTCCTGATAAACGTGGCCATTCTATATGCAGACTTGGTCAAAGATAATCTATTCAGTGCAAGAACTGTGACAGCAATACCGCTGAGAGAATAAACAATACCCAGGCCCCTGCTAAGATCATACAACATCCTCACCTGATCTACCATTACGTTTTTCCTAGTAATAGCAAAAATGTATTGGGTAATGGGTAGTTTGCCAACATTGAAATATACACCTATCCCTGCTGGTATAAGAAAAGCCCCAACAGCTACGATAATCCAAAGTAGAACTACTTCAGTCTTATGTCTCTTCAGCCGGCTTTCCACTATCGCCCCTATAGTCTTCTTGGCCATCTGTTAACTCCTCTGCAAGTTAGTTGCTCTGAGGATAGAGAATGTTGAAGTCCATTCTATACTAACTGAAAGGTAACTGGTGTCAAAAAGGCCTCTGGGCGACTCAGGCTGGGAAGAAGCCGACCCTTTACATCTCTAATCGGGAAATCGAGAGGAGTACCCTGGCCTAGAGTTTCGCTTTTGTTCTGTCCTTGTAAAATCCCCTTTTTTGGTTTCCTATTTTCGCGGGTTTCCGGGTCCAGAAAACAAGAATCTTTCGGTTTTGTACGAGGAAAGCGAAATTGGAAACTGCTACCGCTTTCCTAATTACAAAATATTGCGAACCATCTCAGATGTGCTAGAATATCCTAGAGTATGAACAAAAATGTGACAACTTTCCCTCTACCATCTTTGTAGGGGGAACTATGCGTCGCTGAAAGAGGTGGGGAGATGACGGGGGTGAATTGGGTTTGGGTTGTCCTAAGTAGTGCGGCAGTGGGTGCACTAGTAAAGGGGGCATTAGACATTTTAGTTTCGTTTTTGAGGAGCAAAGGACAGTTCAAACGGGATAGAGCAAATATTGCAACGATGATATATGAAAGCGAAAAGGACGGCACGAAGGAGAAATACGAGGAGTGCGTAGAAAGGTATATAGAAATTTATGAGAAACTGGAGAAGGTCTTTAAGAAGTAAACAAAAAGGGCCAAAGCCCACGATGAGGGGAAACCTTGACCTAGGGTCGTGTTAACCCCTTAAATTCATTTAAATTGCGTTTTACGTTAATACTTCTGCATAATAGGGATATACAAAGTATGTTCTAGTAAGATAAAGCTAAGCCTGATACACCAAAGACTAAAGCCTCAGCCAGAAATAAATCCTTTTTGAACTCCATCTTTGACGACATCCTCCAATCCCTTGATGTACACTTCGGACAACGCTAGAACATCCTCATTCCCAGTCCAATCGGCAAATCTGTACCTAACCCCGGTAACTACCGTAGGCTCTGATATTCTTGGCCTTCGTTGGGGCTCTTCGGAAGAGTACTGCCCCTTGACCTTCCCGTCTTTGTCTCTCACGACAATCGAGAGAGACCCCGAAATACCTATGCTGTCTGAGATTTTTACCCTGTAGTCAGCTGGGAGCTTGATAGGTTCTTCGTGAACCTCAAAGTCCCGTTTATTCTTGAAGAATTTCAACACCTCACTAGTCGACATTTGGTTGCGATACCATTTCCGCCCACCTGTTTTCCCTTCCGCCTCTTTCAGCGCATACTGCAACACCGAACGGGCCGAGGATAGGAATGCACTCAAGTTGTACTTAAAATGCTCTCTGTTCTTCTGTTCCTCAATCATCCGGGAGTAAAAATACTTCGCTTCCTCTAGTTTCTGTTTTTCGTGCATCTTCTCCACCCCACCTTGAACCTTGAAGTCTTCAGTGACTGACCAGGGGCATCCCCGTTAACCCCGATAGATTTCCCACATTTTCGGCACAATTCATCTTCATCGCTGTTTGAAGTGCCACAATAAGGGCAATACATACTTTTCCTCCCTCACTTATTCTTCAGATACTCCCCCAAGGTCTCCCTCACAATGTCCGACGTTGTTCTCCTCATCCCTGAAAGTAAGAGTAACAAACCACTCCCAAACCCAGTTATTTAGCCAACTAGCCCAAACGTCCCTTAACGCCCCACTCTTCAACCCTCTTCCCTTATGTACTTTTCCAAAAGACGTATATACCTTAACCTCAAATTTATTTCTTTTTGCTCTTCCTCATTGTGCATATCGCTTAGTTCCCTTTGATACTCCGCTAACTCCCTGTTTGCCTCCCTCTTTAAATCTTCCCGCTTAATGAGATGCGCTACTCCCTTCAAAACCATAATACACTCTCTCAATTTCCCCTCTTGAGCTTCAAGCCTCACAAGACGCCCCTCCAAGTCTTGCCCTTCCTGGCTTAACTTTTTTAACCACTCTTTTTTATCGCTTTCTTTTAGCATTCTTTTTCTCCTCTAGGTTTTCACTTTGCGTACCTCGCCCTTCAAGCAACGGTACGGGCTCGGTACGTCAATACCGCATCCATAAAGCGTTAAAGGGGTTTTACCGCTTGTACTTTCCCAGGCAGTTACTTCTCAGTCTTACCTGCCAGATAAACCTCAAATACCTTAGCTCTCTCTACAATCCGTTCCGCTCCCCAGCTTTTTCCCTCCATTAGTTCCCGACCTTGCTCTCCTATCAAGCTCAATACACAATCCAATGCAAAAGCTCTTCTTCTCTCCTCCGGAACTGCTTTCTCAATATACTCTTCAAACATACTATCCTCCCCCAATCAAAATATATGGGGGAGAGAACTTTCTAAGCTTCTCTCCCCCGCTCCCTGTATAAAGTCCCATTGAGCGCTCGGGTTCTCACCACAAACATAACAGATTTGGTGTCCAAATGGTGACCGTGTGAAATACAGAATGGTATGAATTGGTACAAATGGGTGAGGGAACAAGAATCGGCGAAGAACAGGTCTAGCGCATGTTTTGTACACTAGGCTGCTTTCCTGGGATTGTTCTGGTTCTCCTTGGCGAAACACGGAGTAGTTGTCACAAAATGGGAGTAGGCGGGCGCCGACATGGGCGAGCCGTCTTATCGCCAAAACAAGCGGTGTTCAAGTTTCTCGGTTCTTTTTTTGATGCTTTTCCTAATTGCGCTTTCCATGAGGCAGTCGGGCGCACAGATTGCCTTGGAGCAGTACGAACAACCCACTTCTCCGGAAATCCGTCCATAGCGTTCGTGCAACACATCAGACATGGACCTTAGTTTTCCGTCGGGATTCCAGTGTTTGTACGTCGCACTTATCTTGTTTAGAATTGCGCACATCCATGAGAAAACGTCGGCCAATTCCTCCTTGACTACATTCATATTGATTTGGAGCAGATACTGGGAGGCGCTGTCGGATGGCTCCCGCTCCTCGTCACCTATCTTTCTTGTCTTGTATTCATCAAGGAATTTTGCATACTTCGGTTCCTGCTCTGCTCGGGTCATTATGCTCTTGTCGATGTCTACCGTGTCTCTGCAATATACCCCCGCTTTGCTCCTGTACTTGTGGAGTTCATCTATGCAAAGAAGGCCGTCGCTTACTTCACCTACCTCTTCGAGAAAGTGGAATGCTATCGATTCCAACGGGACCTCGATGTGACTCGAAGTGTAGATGTCATAGAACACTCGAACCCAATCGTCAATGCTCTTCTCATACATCTTCTTTGTTGCCTGGCTCAGGTCCCCATCTACATGTGAGTATCGGTCCTTCTGCCGGATGAATCTCTTCTTGTTCTCACTCCAGAACTCGGAGTACGCCTTGCTGCCTCTGTTCTCCATTATGTTTCTGTACGAAGCACAGACGCATGGACATGTGCCACACGTGGGACAGGAATAGGGATACTTCAGGAGTATCCACTTCTCATACTTTTCCTCCCCACCAATGTAGTCATCGAGAGGCTCTCCAGCCAGGCCCCCGCCCATCGGGTCCTCGGCTCCGACTGATTGGTGGTCGTAGAGATAGCGTCCAACGAATGCCGATATGCGACAGAATAGTCTGGCGAGTTGAGTATGGACATTGGTCTCCGAGGGAAACTTCGTCCTTATGATTTCTCTCCTTATGGTTTCTGCCAATTGACTCGCATCATTCACGGCTTGGAGCCACAAGTCGTATGGTCCCGAAGTTATATTGTGGTCTTTGTATACGCTGTAAAGTGTGACAATCCAGTCCTCGATTGTGCGTGTTTCGTATGTTTTGCCCAATGCCTCAATTCTTCTCTCATCTACGCTCCTGTTGCTCGCCATCAGTTGCCTCCTTTCTTCGGCGCAAAAGCGCCGCAGCGGTTATCTCTCACATCGTTCAGACCGCCCTGACAGGTCGGTCCCCGGGGAAAAAACATTTCAGTCCACAGCTGGCTCACACGGCCATGCCTTCTTCTTAAACCTCGTCGAGGTTCCTTATCCATGCGATGTTATCTGAGCCGGAGGAGCGAGTGCGTTTTGGGTTTTTGGACCGTTTTGGACTACGGCATGGTCTGTTGGAGAATTTCTTCGGGTGCCCTTCCAAGGAGTTAGCGTGCAAACAATAAGGTGCTAGCTGCAGGTCCTAGTTATTTGACTTGAATTGGGACCTCCTGTCATGTTTAATCTGAGACGAATATGAGTATATATCTTTTCGGGGGGGTCGTCAACCTTCGCCTTTAGCCTGCGTGTGGCTGCTCCAGTCGACAGAAATCTCCCATTTCACGTTAGTCGTAATCTGAGGAAAAGGAACTAGATTTTGGTGTCCATATAGGTGTCCATGTGAGAGGCAAAATGGGGAGAATAGAGCCAAATTGGGAAGAATGAAAAACTGAGGAGATTAGGAATAGGAGGTTGTTTGATGCATTGGGCGCTCTTTAACAAAATGACTGGAATCGCATCCGCAATCCTAGGCATTTTTATCCTCTGTCCCCAATGAACTCTCGGTTTCGGGACAATACTCCTAGGCGGTCTTATCCCAGGGTATCTAGATCCACCGAACTGCATTGCACTCACCTCCCTTTTACCCCGGGGAAGAGCTTAGATAACTCTTTCCCGGGTCTACTCAGTACAAACCCTAAGAAACGCTCAGGTTGTCAGTCCAAGACAGAGCCCCATCTTTCCCTTAGGGAAAAACTCTACCCAAGATGCTCCCCGGAGAAAGTGGCTACATGTTCTTGCTGTAGCTCTATTATCGTCTGTTGGCAGTGACTTATTCTCACTCGCAGTCCCGCGATCTCTTTCGTCTGCTTTTCTATAGCTCCCCTTTTTCCTTCCTATCCTAGTAATAATGCAACCAAAGAGCCTGTAGTTATTTGTTTCTTCTCCGCTTCTCCCGATACTACGTTCTTGAAGTGAATTAGAGGTCGGAAGGGACCCTAGGGACATACGGACTTAGGTTCCCCGCTAATAAGAAACGAGAATTGAATTATGTGGTTTATTTATCGTTTTTAGCAAGACTAACTAGTGAAATGATATGGGCGGTCACGAAGGGCTCTTATTGGTCCTTGATGAAGCGATCTCTCGTTGAGAGAATAGTGCTTGTCATTCGGGAAGCCAAGTAATTAGGAAGTCCCTTCTAGTTACTGCAATTATAGCGTGGATGGGCGGTAAGTCAAGCAGGCAACCCGACGTTCCCACTAGCCAGTAGAACTGCAAAGGTTCGGAGCTGAATTGGGAAAGAAAGAGAGTTCTCAATGGCTAGCTAGTAAGATGCAAACCATTGACACGTGTTGAGACCGTGCCCTTGAAAGACCCCTCGGGTAATCTCCCCTAGCGTTTTTCTATTGCGAGTGTTCTTTCATACCCCTTATCATTATTCAAAGGCGTGACTATTCCCCCTCTAGAATCTTCTCCACGGTTGTCTTTCCCAGTTTTGCAATCTTCAGAAGAATGTCTCCGGGCGGGATTACTTCACCCTTTTCATATCTACTTACTGTTGGCTGAGTTACTGCCAACTTGCACGCAAATTTATGTTGGTTCATGTCTAAATCAATGACGCGTATCTTCTTGATTCTCCTCCCCATTTCCCTTTTATTAACAGCCATTTCAAGTCCTTTTATTGTACGGTAGAATATCCGCAACCCTTGACAAAAATACAATTACGTATATAATATACATAGTGAAGTTAGACTACTCTGCACTCTTGATATTAGGCTATATTTTATTCAAACATTCGCCCTTGTCAACCCCACGACCTGAGAAAAAGGGTTTGACGGTGGCTGAGAGGAGAAACAAATGAATAGACTCCTTATCAACGTGAAGCAGCTCTCTGAGCTAACAGGACTGAGCATCTTTACGCTCTATTCCTGGATTAACCAGAAGAAAATCCCCTATGTAAAAGTGGGAAGGCTTGTTCGGTTCGAGCCCAGAAGAATTGAAGAATGGATTGAGGGAAACAGCGTAGAAGAAAAGAATTTCTAGGGAGGGGCTTTATGCATAGCTTCAGAGAGTGCCGAGCAGCTTCTGCAAGGGATCCGGGCAGATTGTATCCAAAAGCAAATAGGAGAAAACAGGCTCTACAAAAGCTAGCTAAATACCTTCGAAACGAGAAAGGCTATTCTGACAGCGAAATAACGAAATTCATAGCTGAGTCTTTCGTAGAGGCAATCGAATGCCAATCTCCTAGGATTCTCTTGAAGTTATGAAGCAAAATCTGAGGATATCGTAGATGGCCGTATATCAAAAGGGGAATAAGTGGTACATAGATTACTACGTGGATGGAAGGCGGCGAAGGGAATGCATCGGCCCTACCAGGAGGCAAGCAGAATTGGTGTTGAAAAAAAGAAAAGTTGAAATAGCTGAGAACAAATTCCTGAACATACGTAAATTCGACAGGATACGATTCAAGGACATGGCTCTCGAGTATCTGCAGATTTATGCAAAACCAAATAAGCGATCCTACTCTCGAGACGAGACGATCATAAAACATTTGGATGAATTCTTTCAAGACAAGAATCTACATGAAATAACAGCAGTTGACATAGAGAACTACAAACTCTCTAGGCTCAGGCAAGTCTCCAAGTCAACTGTCAATAGAGAACTAGCGTGTCTCAAACACATTTTCAAGAAAGCTAATGAATGGGGAAGAACTGGTCAGAATCCAACTGAGAAGGTACATCTTTTCAAAACAGTTCCTCCAAGGATAAGATATCTGGAGGCTGAAGAAATAAAGGCCCTCTCCAGTGCATGTCCTTCCTACCTGAAACCAATCATTTTGACGGCAGTGAATACGGGTATGCGGAAAGCTAAACTTCTCAACCTCGAATGGAAGGACTTGGATTTTCAGAATAGACTCATCTACCTTGGTGACACTAAAGGAGCCGGGAAACGTGAGATTCCTATGAACAGTGTTGTCCATACCACCCTTCTCGGGCTAGAAAAAAGACCCAACAGCCCCTACGTTTTTTGCCACAAGAATGGGAGACCATACAAGGACGTCAGGGTTTCTCTTGACAAGGCTGCCAGCCAAGCTAGAATTGAGAGGCTCCGGTTCCATGACTTGAGGCATACTTTCGCCTCTCAACTGGTCATGGCCGGGGTAGACCTAAAGACCATTCAAGAACTACTCGGACACAAGACAATTGAAATGACGCTTCGCTATGCCCATCTTTCTCCCAATCATAAGAGAGCAGCGGTAGAAGTTCTAGGGAAACGAATGGACACCATATGGACACCAAAACTTGGCTCGCCATAGTGGACGATTTTCGCAATTTCTGTCTCACCAGCGAACTAAATACCCTTCTTCAAGATTACGGCTTAGTCAAAGCCTAGCTGTTCAAGCTTCCCCCCTTTATTGTTCTCGCCTTGACAGTCATGCATATTTACCTTACAATCCCACCCAGATAGAGACATATTACCCAAAACAGGTAGAATACTGCTAAGTGGAAGGGATTTCTTAAGTCGTTAGGCTCAGAGCATTGACTCTCACAGGGAGGCGTTGCTTTATGAGAAACCAACACGAGCCCTTCAGTTACTTCAAATCCAACCATACTACTCTACTCCCTCGTCCAACCAAGCCTAGCAAATCCGAATCGATCACGGGAGCTGGCGTTCATCTCTGAAGCACACTCCCAGGCTCCAAGAAAAGACGCAAGATCAGCCAAAATAAGAGGCTTTGGTCTTTTGAACGAGGATTAGTTACATTGATGGGTTTTGACCTTCCCTTTTAGCTTTTGTTTACCTTGGAAAGCACTAATTATGACCAAGCCGAAGGGGGGAGGGAGGCAGCCCCGAGAAGGCAGCCGAGCAAACAAGTAAACCTCACACGTAGGATATAGCATGTTTTGAGAACTCGGGGGGATAGAAATACTGAAAGAACCGCACAGTACCCTACACTACCGGCCACCTGCTCCTCAGGCTATCGTTCCGTTGACTCTAACTTAACAAGTGGTACTATTAGTGGGGACAGGTCGATCCTCACTGTTACGAAAGATGAAGACTATTTACAGAAACCCCAAAGCAAGCCAAACTCAGAGTATGCCAACGCCAAATTGACCAGTTGGTTAATAAGCTATATAATCTGACTGATGAAGAAACGACAAAAGTGAAAGATAAATAGGATGAGCCTCAGGATTGAAGTTAGCAAAGATATTCTACTATGGGCTTTGTCTCGTGTCCCATATAGACAGGAAGACTTTGACGTCGTTTTCCCTCGATTTAAGCTGTGGTTGAGTGGACAAAAGAAACCCACAATTAAGCAGCTCGCAGATTTTTGCAGAAAAGTGCACCTGCCTTTTGGATATCTTTTCTTAGACAGGCCCCTTGAAGAAAGAAATCCTATACCTTACTTCCGAACTGAAGGTGAAAGCAAAATAACCTTGAATGTGCTTGATACCATAAAATTGCTGCAAAACAGACAAGTATGGTTAAGAAATTATCTAGAAGAAAATGAATACAGGCCGTTAGATTTTGTGGGCAGATATAGGAATACAAGTGACTGTAAAATCATAGTGAAAGATATTAGAAAAGCATTTCAACTTCTTGAAGATTGGGCTAGTAATTTCAAAACTTGGTGGAAAGCATTAGAGTATTTGACCAATCGCGCAGAAGAAGTTGGGATTGTGGTAATATTCAATAGTGTGGTAGGTAATAATCCTCGTCGTAAGATTGAAGTTGAAGAATGCAGGGGGTTTGTTCTGGTAGATAATTATGCACCATTTATGTTCATTAATAGTGCGGATGCTAAGTCGGCACAATTATTTACAATTGTTCATGAATTAGCACATATCTGGATTGGTCTAAGTGCTGGATTTAACCTTAGAAGGATGCTACCAGCAGACGACCCGGGAGAAAGACTGTGTGATAAGGTGGCAGCAGAGTTCTTAGTTCCTGAAAAGCTATTTAATGAAGTATGGAATGAACTTCAGGATTTCAATAGACTTTCACAATTCTTCAAAGTCAGTCAAATTGTTATAGCTAGAAGAGCCTTTGACTTAGGTAAAATCCAAAAAGATACCTTTTTTCATTTTTATGACCAATATCAAAAACAAGAATACACAAAAAGGGAAGGGACGAAAGGTGGTAATTTTTATCATTTGCAGAAAAAGAGATTAGGTTTAGGGTTTGCCAAATCGGTACATCAGGCGGCGAGAGAAGGCAAACTCCTTTACCGTGATGCATATTATCTAACAGGACTTTTCGGCAAATCATATCGGAGATTCGTCAATTTATACTCATTATGAATGCGTTGTTTGTCTTAGACACCAACTTTTTCATACAGTCACATAATACCAGTTACCCTTTAGATATTGCAACTAGTTTCTGGAATAAAGTGAAAATGCTTGCCCACAATCAAAGGTTTGTAAGTATTGATAAGATAAAAAAAGAGATCTATGAAAAAGAGGATAGAATTAAAGAGTGGTGTGTGAAAAATCTTCCTGAGGACTTCTTTCAAAATACCGGGACATCTGATACTGTGACACAGTACAGGAAGGTAACAAATTGGGCGACTTCAATGCGTTCACATTATACAGACAAAGCAATAGAAGACTTTTCGGAATATGAAAGGGCCGATGCGTGGTTGATAGCGTTTGCATTAACAGACAAGGATAATCTTACAATAGTAACTTGTGAGAAAAGTGCGCCTCAGGCAAAAAACAAAATCAAAATTCCTGATGTTTGTGACAAGTTCGATATCAAGTTTACAAGTATTGTTGGAATGTTTCGTCAACTGGGTGAAACATTCTAATTGTCTAGCTATGGCTAAATACTTAGTATGAGCTTCTTAAGTCTTGCGATGGTATACACCCGCCCCAAGTTCCAGTCATCAACAATTCCTGGAAGAATACTATTAGTTCGGCAATGAAATCTATTGAAGACAATTGGATTCCAGTTGACGTTCAAAATCTTTTGTCCGTCAAATGTTCCTTTGCTATCCGGATCGTTTCCTCTGACCTGCCCCATTAATTGTACCACTTTCTAAGTTAAAGTCACGGGGATGATAATTTCGGGGCAGGTGGTCGGTACTTCACGTATTCTGCAGGCCTCCTCCTTGACTCACCCTCCCATCTAGACTAGAATCCTACTAGCTAGAAGGGATTTCCAATGAGTTGGTTTTCTATGTGATAGCTATGCCTCTGCAGAGGAGGGAATGCTTCGTGAAGAACCAACGAGAGCCCTTCCATTCCTGTGTAGTCCGTCCTGTCCGCGAACCTCGAGATCCTATCACAGAGTGCAAACCTGACTATCTTATCCAGGCTATTCCAGACACTAAGATGAGAGTCCCCAGATCTTACGCTCTGAGCGTATTTGTGGTGTTCATCTTGCAACCGAGGTAGAGACGTGAATGTCCAACAATGGATATCATGTATTTCAACAGCCCATGGTGTGGTGGGTAGGAAGCTCTCGTCCGACACGAAAAGAAAGCTCCTGAAGAGACTGCCATTGAAAGGTCTGGCTGATGATGAGGAGACCCAAGGGATGTGGAAGATGGGCTTGGTGTCAGCTGTCCCTCCCGAAGTGGAGTTTGAGGATGACATTGCAGAGATTGAAGAAACAATGCGTCGCTACTTTTTTCACAGGGCGACCTCTGGGGAGACTTTCGGACTGATCAGCCGTGTAGGGCAAAGGTTCAGCACAGGCACTATCGAGGAAAACTACCAGCTACGGAGTGGTCCGTTCCTAAACCTGGCGAAGACCTACTGGACATACAAGATGGAAATGCGTGACCTTTTCCCTCACCATTACGATCTCGTCCTGACGCAACTTTTGGCAAGGCTTGAGGGAAATATTGCGAGTGTCTTCTTCCCGACTCCGGGGCCGGCGGTGATTTGGGTGAGGCAACGAAGACAACAACAGCGACAGTTGCTGGAGGAGTATGCCCCAGAGATCGACATCGAATCCTTTTTGGAGAACAACCCCATGCTGGGGACGTCGAAAGGTCGAATCTCGAAGAGAGTCTTCGAGGAGAGGATATCGATAAGATGCCAGAATCCTGATTGCTCAAGACTGATTGCGGTGCCGAACACGGTGAGGCCGCTGAGAGTGACCTGTCGCTACAAACGATGTAGAGCCTCCTTCCGATTCCCCGCAAGAGACTTCGAGTGGCTAGACCAAGTGCGTCCTGACGCTCATCCGGAACCCCACAAAATCAATCAGCTGGAGAGTCATCGTCAGTCCTACGACATTCCCCACAACCTGTTCGCTTTTCGAGTCCTGGGCTCCCCTTGGATGACTCGGCGGGTCCAAGAGAGTGTGTATAAGGATCTTAAGAAGAAGATGCCCCAAGCCTCGGAAAAGGAACTCCTCAAAGCGGTCTTCAAGACACGAGCGTTTGCCTGGCCACCGGGGCCGGCAGTGACCGAAAAAGAAATCGACAAAGCAATGGAGTCAATCAATTCGCTGGAGGACCTCATAGACCACTTCATCAAGGAAGACGCTCAGGAACCCGCTTCTCCCGACCCATTTGGAATTGGCGCAAGAATAGACGAAATACTATCGGCATAGCATGGGAACATCGCTCTCTATTAGGTACGGGGGCAGTGGCTTCCCACACCACACTTGTACTCTTTGAAGCAGGCTTACGGTCGACAACACAAGACGCAAAATTAGCCAAAACGAGAGGGTCTAATCGCTGGAACGAAGGAAATCCCCCTTGCATTAGTTGAGTTTTGCTCTTCTCTTTTGGTTTCTTATTACCTCCCAAGCGCTGATTTATAGGGAGACTAAGTAAGGAAATGGCCAGAAAAGGCGAAAAGGCAGTGTATGTGATTTCAGAGAAAGAAACGAACAAGAGGATTGAGCGCGCTTCCAGGAAAAGTAAACGGACAAGCATCCTATTATCTATCTTATCGCTTGCCATTGGGGTAGTTCTTGGAATGATGGTTCCTCGTTATGCAAAGCCATCCGCTGAGTTCCTGTTGGGGCTAATGTTGGCAGGAATAGCGGGTTGCATAGTTGGTTTTTGCTTAGGGAGGGTTTCTAAAAGAGGGAGTAAAGCAGAGAGGCTTTTTATGCTAGCGATGCAAGAAGAGAATCAAGGAAGAAAACGCAAGCTACTGGGGGAGATTGTTGATAAGTATCCTCGCACAGAATGGGTAGATAAAGCTCTAGATGAGAGAGTAAAAAACGGGGTAATGAAAGCTGGCCAAGGATCTGCAAAAACGTCAGAGAAAAATCCCCCCACCGGGATTTTGGGCGAAAATAAGGGCGAAATTGACGTTTGGAAGGATGCTCAAAGATTGAGGGATGAAGGATTCTCGATTAGAGTGATAGCACAGCGTTTGGGTGTTCCCAAATCAACGATTTTTGATCATACTATCCGGAGAAATGATCTACCCTACGCAGGGAGTAAGACTCGGACAAAGAAATCCGCTTAAAATGCAGGTTTCCGAGGTCAAAAAGTGGGGGTCTGAGAGTTGAGTTTGCTTGGTTATTGAATACCCAAATTCTGACACAAGATAGGCGAAGGGGGGAGCATGCCCCAAAGGGCAGCCAGACAAACAAGCATACCTCACACGCAGAATACAGCATGTCTTGAAAAGTCGAGGGGATTGAGCTAAGTCAAGACTATGGGTTAGCGAGGGGGGTGAATGAGTCACTCCTGTGGGACAAGAAGAGCGGTTACCTCCCACTTCGGGAGGCAGCGAGACGCAGCATGTCACATACGAATCGAGGATGGTAGAATGGCATTGGAAGTGGCACTGGATAACTGTGTGGTATTTGACCTGGTAGAGCAGAATTTGTCGGAGAACAAGAAGAAGGACAGGCTGGCTTCTGAGAGAATCGTGGAGCTTGCCCGAGACCGAGACAATATCATCGAGATTGGACAGCCTCTAACGTGCTCGCACATGGAACAGCTACACGCACCAGGGTGGAAGCGCGAACTGGTCAAGACGACCCTAGGCGACGTACTAAAGACGTGGCCAGCACCACATCTATCCGAGAGTAGGCAGAAGGAATTTGAGTGCAAGAAGAAGTGTGTAAAGGAAGTAATGCCTAAGAGACATGCGGGCGATGTAGACTGTTTGATGGTCTCCAGATACAGTGGTGTCGCTTACTACATCACGACAGACTACGATTTTCTCGACTGTTTCAACAAACGAAGGGAAACAATCAGGGAAAAGTGTACGTTCGATGCCATCGTTCTCACTCCCTCCGAATTCATGAACAAGTATGATACCTATGAAGTGTAGATGCTTTCTTGTGTTGTCGAGGAACATGCGCACTGCCCTGGGGGGTGCAAAAGAATGGAAGTCCCCCCGCGGGAAGCAGTGGCTGAACGCGGATAAGGCAAATAATCAAACCTCACACAAAGGATATAGCATGTTTTGAAAATTCGAGGGGGTAAAAAGAGAGAACTAGTTATGAAGAAGAAGTATAAAGCAAAGGCAGTGGTGGAGGTGTTAGGTGGCCTCCTACTGGGAGTAGTTCTACTTACAACAATTCTAGTTTATGCTCCAGCCCTTGCTCAACTTCGTGACTACAACCCCCAAGGATTAGAAGCCACTACTCTTGAGGAAGTTCTGGCTCTTCCTGACGATGAGATTGATTTGGCTACTGCCATCATGATTCTTTACAAGGAATGGGATCCGAGTTTTGATGTGATAGGATCCTTAGAAGAAATTGATAGGCTGGCACTTGAGTTAGAGTTGCAGATTAGCCCTGATGATAATCCAGAGAGAATAGTCAGTCTACTCAGTCAATACATATTCAAGGAAGAGGCATATTCTTGTTTAGATCCTGCTGATCCTCTTTACATGAAGACGTCAGAAGGCTCCGCTCTCCCCTGTGTGATAGCGAATAAGAAGGGCGATTGTCTGGGTCTTTCCCTCCTTTACCTCGCTCTTGCAGAGCGTCTTGGACTCCCTATTTATGGAGTAACAGCTCCAGCGCATGTCTTTGTTCGTTATGACGATGGAGAAACGAGGATCAATATCGAGACAACTGATAGAGGTAGGGAATCTGAAGACAGTTACTATGAAAAGAAGTATATGCTGCACCCCACCTACAGAAACCACAATTTCTATCTTAGAAACCTTCTCAAAGGAGAGGTAATAGGGGTCTTTCTTAGCAACCTTGGGGCAGCTTATCATGAGAAAGGTATGTACAATGATGCTATAGTTGAGTTAAAGGAAGCTCTAGAGATTAACCCTAGCGATGCTGGGACACATTACAACCTCGGTGTAGCCTACGATACGAAAGGGATGTATGATAAGGCTATAGCTGAATATAGGAAAGCTATAGAAATCAACCCTAACGATGCTAAAGCATACTGTAATCTTGGTATAGCTTACTATGAGAAAGGGATGTACGATAAGGCTATAACTGAGTTTGAGAGGGCTGTAAAGATTGATCCCACCCATGCTGAGGCACATCACAACCTTGGGCTAGCTTACGATATAGAAGGGATGGATGATGAGGCCATTGCTGAATACAAAAAAGCTCTAGAGATCAATCCTGACTACGCTGAGACACATTGTATCCTTGGTATAGCTTACTATGAGAAAGGGATGTACGACAGGGCCATCGCTGAGTTTAAGAAGGCCATAAAGATCAATCCTAACGATGCTAGGGCACATTTCGGTCTTGGTATAGCTTACTATGAGAAAGGGATGGACGATAAGGCTATTGTCGAGCTAAGGAGAGCCCTAGAAATTGACCCAAACGATGCTAAGGCGCATTACAACCTAGCTGCAGCTTATTACTATGAAGGAGAGTATAGCCTAGCCATTGAACACTGCGACAGAGCCATTGAGCTTGGACATAAAGTTTATCCTGGACTTCTTGAGGCTCTGAAGCCATATCGAACAAAATGAAGGACAACGAAAGACCTTTCGAAAAGGTCACTAAGCTTAAACCACGGAGAGGACTGAAAACGAGGAGGCGTTGACAGAACGTCCAATCAAAATTGAGAGAATTGATAGGATGCGACAGCAAGGCGTCCCATAGAGCCTCACGCAGCCACTCTCCCAAAGCAAGACAGCCTATTTGGCCTAGGCAAAATTAGAGCTCCCCTGCCAAGAGAATATTATCAAGCCAGTTGTGGGACAGAGATTCTCTTGACAGGGCTGCCAGGCAAGCTAGAATTGAGGCAGTAGAAGTTCTAGCGAGACGAATGGACACCTATATGGACACCACGGGGAGAAGAAAGGAGAGAGCAAGAAATCGACATCCCGGAATCCCCGCCAGCAGACTAACATAGACATGCCGAAGTGGTGGAATTGGTAGACACGCAGCATTCAGGATGCTGTGGGGTTATCCCCTTGGGGGTTCGACTCCCCCCTTCGGCACCCGAGACGCCAAAGCTTTGTATACTCACCGCTTACTGAATCCGTAGTCGCCGAGAGCCAAAGCTGGGTCTAAATGGCCAGAGCCTTCAAGCGTCAAAAAGTCTGGTATTTTGTGGTGGGGAGGCGGCCAAGAAGTAGGAGGTTAGGCAAGCATTTGCCTGTCTTGGGAGAGCGATCATAAAGAGGTAGTCAAGGTAGTTTTGTCTCTACCGAAGGGAGCTTTATCTAAAGTAGAGATCTTCTCTTCTATCCTTAAAGAGGTGCGAGAGCTCTATTACTTTTTTGTCATGTGCCTTTCTCGGATCTATGTCCACTAGCCTCATTACCTCTTCGGTTTTCCCAGCGCTTGCCAGTATTTCCATGTTCGGGCTAGCGATCCGGCTCTGCCCCTGAAAAGTCACACCCCGCTCTTCCCCTACCCTGCTGGACAGAATTACAAAAACTCTGTTCTCTACTGCCCGCGTGGCAATGGCTTCAACAGCATGGGGCTTGATAAGACAGGCGGAATAACATAGAATTTCTGCTCCCTTCAAAGCCAAAGTTCTCGCGGATTCTGGAAACCACCAATCATAACAGATAAGAAGACCCACTTTCACCTCGGGTAGATTAAATACCTCATAGCCTGTATCGCCGGGACTAAAGAGCAGCTTTTCTTCCTCAAAAAGGTGGGTTTTTCTATATTTTCCCACAATCTTGCCGTCTCTTAGCAGAACAGAAGTAATGAAGTACTCATCTTTATCCTTTTCTGGCAAAGAAATAACCACTGAAATGCCTTCCGAGACTCTGGCAATTTCCCCAATCGTCTCTCCAGGGACAGTTTCAGCGAGTTTTTCTAGCTCAAGGCGGGTTATGCAATAGCCGCTCAGGGCAAGTTCGGGGAAAACCAGAAGATTGGCTCCCCGCTGGCGAGCCTCTTGAACATAGCTCATAATTCTTTCTCTATTTTTCTCTTTCTCAGCAAGAACTGGTTCAAACTGAACGAAGCCTAGTTTCATCTGGGCAAGGTCCCTGTCGCTTTATTCTCCTAATCTTCTTTGTTTTCCCCAAGAAGGTGCTTCCGGATGCTGATATGCCTGCCGGCAAGAACTTTACTATACTACCCAAGAGACTAGAACCTGTCAAAAGAAGATCTTCCTGAGCACTTTGACATGCACCGTAGATCTGGTATATAAGTCTATGATTCAGCAGGGCTAAGCAGGTTTCTGTGACGACCGATGATCGAGGTCCGCTGCCCACGTGTCCCGCTATGAGATAATGGTTACCTTCTGGCTGGTGTTCTGGGTTGGTGAGGAAAAGGTAGGTCGGAGGGGAAAAGTGTGGCGGGGAGCCGTAACCAGAAAGGAAAGAGGCTTTGACTAAAGGCAGAAGTGAGGCCCAGGGAGGTAGAAGGTGAGAAAACTTCTTATTGGTGCTCTAGTACTAGCCCTGGTTCTGGGATTGAGTAAGTCTTCGTTTGCGAGAGTAGGTCTGGGCGTGGGCAGTCGTTATCATGTGGCTCTGAAGGATATACCAGGTACTGACTTTGACCAAAGTCACCTCTCATTCCTTGGCGGCCTTCGCTTCAAAGTGATGTGGCTTGTTCTGGATGCCGATGTTGATTATCGGCCAAAGGTGGGAGACGTAACCTATAGCGTGACCCCCAAGCTCTCTTTCCTGGTCGACATTCTGGGAACCGGGTTTTATGCTGGTGCCGGGATAGAGAAAACCTACCTAAAATGGGCGTCGGAGAAGGGAGAATGGAGCGGCCTTACCTATGTTCTTCAGGTAGGACGGGAAATAGGTCTTGGGCCTCTCTCCCTCGTTCTGGATGCCTACTATGAGCCGACGAGTCCCTCTCTCAAAGACATAGATACCAACTTTATCACCCTTGGTGCTCGACTGTTTTGGTACTTCTAGCTTCTCTCGACAAAGAATCAGGATAGGAGCAGCAGGGGGAAAGCTTAAACAAGGAGGAGGTGGGAAGTATGGGATTTTGGGATAGGCTTTTTGCCGGGAAAGAGAAAAAATCCCTTTCAGCTCGGGCAGGGAGAGGCTTCATTTCCTTTGAAGTCAAATGCGGGAAATGTGGAGAGGAAATCAAAGTAATGGTTAATCGGACTATGGATCTTCAGAATCTTTACCTTGAATCCGGAGAAAAGGGAGCTGCTTATAGACTAAAGAAAGAAATTCTGGGGAAAAACTGTCCTAATTTGATCAACATAACAGTTGATTTTGACAGAAACTACGGGATTCTCTCCCGGGATATCTCCGGAGGGGAGTTTGCCGGGCAGGAGTGAATAAATCTCCTACAGGCGTACTCTAATTCTTTTAACCTTGCACTCCCTACCCTTCTCCATAGTGAGAGCGTACGATCCACACTCAGGACATTTGGGAATGAAGAAATAGGTGTGATAGAGAGGATCATCCTTAACATTCATTCTCCCCCGCCAGCGGCAATCCTGGCATCTTGTTTTAGAATAAACCTTCCTTATGTGAATTTCAGCCTCTTCGGCACCGCTTCCCTTGAAAATCTCTTTCAACCAAAATTTTACCTGCTCAGGGTTGAGAAAGGTGAGCTCCCCTATTTCTATATCAATGGAGAGAATCTCCTTGGCCTTCTGGTCTCGGGCCTCCGTCAAAACGGTCCTGGCTATGGCTTGGGAGATAGAAAGATCATGCATTTTTGAGAGATTCCTGCAATTCTTACAGGAACAGAACCTTAATTATTTCCTCAATGCCCTCGCCGGTTAAGCAGTTGGTGGGAACCGCTTGCAGTCCCGGTTTAACCCGGTGGATATCCTCCCCTATGGTCCTCACAGAGACTCCCATCGCCCGGGCCAGGTCTATCTTGTTAATCACTACCAGATCAGCCTCAGAGAAGATATAGGGGTGCTTGGCGACCATCCAGGGACCCTCGGTCACCGAAACAACCACCGCTCGCTTGTGTGAACCCAGGGGAAATTCTGCTGGACAGATGAGATTTCCCACATTCTCTATCAAGAGAAAATCCATACTTCCCAGATCAAATTCCTTAAGAGCCCTTCTAATCAAGTTGGCATCGAGGTGACATTCCTTGCCCGTATTCACCTGAATGACCTCTACTCCTTCCTCTTTGATTCTTTCAGCATCAATAGTGGTGGTCAAATCGCCAGCCACAACCCCCAGTCGATATCTGTCTTTGAGCCGGGAAAGAAAATTCTTGATGAGAGAGGTCTTGCCCGAACCAACGGATCCCATAACATCAATGGCTCTGACTTTGTTCTTATCCAGCAAGATTCTATTCTTCCGAGCCAGCTCCTCATTTCTTTTGAGAAGGTCCTCGTCAAGTTCAATGTCGAATATCTCTCCCTCTTTTGCTTTGATGAATTTCATATGGCTCTCCTTCCTAGAGTAGATCTCCAGCTTGTTAAGATAAGGAGCACCAGGCGATAGTTTTCTTCATCCGGAATTCAGCCTATCTCTCCTCACCCAAAAGATACCCCCTCAGAATATCTAAAGCTGCCTGCGAAGCTTTCCATTTAATATCTTCCCTCTCCCCGGCGAAAAGGAATTTCTGACAGATCTCGCCCTCTGAAGAACTCAGGCCGATATAGACCAGCCCCACCGGCTTGGTCGGACTCCCTCCAGAGGGTCCGGCAATACCAGTGATACCCAGCCCCAGATGAGCCTCACCGGAGCTCCTTGCCCCCTGGGCCATCTTCTTTGCTACCTGAGGTGAGACCGCCCCCTCCTTTTCAATAAGAGAGACGGGAACTCGAAGCAATGCTGACTTAGCCTTGTTGCTATATCCAACGATTCCGTGGACAAAATAATCGGAACTCCCAGCGATATTAGTCAAACGATGGGAAACCAGGCCTCCGGTGCAGGACTCAGCCACAGCAATCCTGAGACCCCTCTCTTTCAAGAGCCTAGCGACTATTCTCTCCAGAGTCTCTTCATCCACCCCCCAGATGGAGCTCCCCAGACGCTCTCTTATCCGCTCCTCCACGGTTTTGATCTTCTCATCTACCACCTCGGGCGGAAACTTTCCCGTGATACTGATCTGGACTTCCCCCCTCTTGGCCAAAAGAGCAATCGTGGGATTCGATTGACGGAGGACAATATCGGCAATTCTCTCGTTGACCTGGGATTCTCCCATTCCCCATACTTTGAGAGTTCTCGACTTAATACACTCTCCAGTCCTTAGCCGGGAAAGAAGATAAGGATGGATCTCCTCCTCCAGCATCCTCTTCATCTCCTGGGGAACTCCGGGCAAGAGGATAATGGTCTTATCTCCCTTCTCCAGGATAATCCCGGGGGCTGTGCCAAGCGCGTTGGGTATCCTTTTTGCCGAAGCTGGAATCATAGCCTGCTTCTGAATAGCCTTTTCCGGAATACGATGACCCCGAAATCTTTGTCTAATCTCAACCGCAACGGTCTCATCCAACACCAATCTCTCCCCGAGAAGCTCAGAGAGAACTTCCTTGGTTATATCATCCTCGGTAGGTCCCAGTCCACCGGTAATCAAGACTAAATCCACCCTCCTTAGGGTTTCTTCCAGAGTCTGGTAAAGGTCCTCCCGCCTGTCTCCCACAGAACTGATACGGGAGACGCTGATTCCCAGAGAGGCCATTTTTTCTGCGACAAAGGCAGCATTGGTGTCCACAAGACTTCCCAGGAGAATTTCTGTTCCCACCGAGACTATCTCTGCTCTCATCTGTGTCCTCATTTGACCCTTACGGGCCACTTCCCTCATCAAGAAGCTCTTTCGCTCTTAGCCGCTCTCCCTGGAGTCAACATACCGGGGCCGGGACAAGCGAGAAAGACATATTGCGGGTTCTTCTCAGAGAAATCCTTTTCTCTTGAGCACCGTCGCAGCTGCTCCGATGGTCCCTGAATCAACTCCCAGTTTAGAGGAAACTATTCTTACTTCCCTGATAGAAGCCTCGAGACTGTATTCTGCAGCATATCTTCTTACCGGTTCCAACAAAAGAGGCCCCGCTTTGATCATCCCTCCTGCCAGAATAACCAGGCGGGGGTCAAGAAGATTAACCAGATTGGCAATGCCAATCCCTAAGAACCTGGCTGTCTCCTCCACAATCTGAGAGCTGAGTTCATCTCCCTCTGCCGCCGCCCGGAAAATGAGCTCCGAGGTAAGACCCTCCAGTCTTCCACCTAAGCACCTGGTAAGAGTGGTCCTTTTCCCCTGTTTGATAGCGGCCATGGTTCTGGCTACCACGGCGGTGGCTGAAGCATACGCTTCAAGGCAGCCCTGGGCGCCGCAATTACAGAGAAGACCGCCCTCATGAATGATCATATGTCCTACCTCAGCGGCGGCATCCCGGGCCCCATGGAGCACCTCTCCCCCAATGATGATCCCTCCCCCTATTCCTGTACCCAAGGTAAGAAGAACCAGATCGTCTACAGCTCTGCCAGCCCCCATCCACCATTCTCCAAGAGCAGCAGCGTTGGCATCGTTCTCCAGGTAAATGGGAAGCTGAATCCTATCTGTCAAAATACGAACCAGAGGAACATTCTCCCAACCAGGGAGATTCGGAGCAAGATAAACTATCCCCTCTTCAGTGTTGAGGGGGCCCGGAGATCCAACACCTACTCCCAATATTGATGGACGGCGAAGGCCATCTGACCTAGTCTCTTCCAACACTCTTGCTGCAGAGTGGACAATTTGATCTATGACCACCTCTTTTCCCTGGCTGGCCTGGCTCTCTCGAGAATCCCGTGCCCACACCCTACCTTTGCTATCTATGAGGATGCTGCGCACGTTGGTTCCTCCCAGATCTACACCAATGACATACCCGGAAGTTTTCTTCATTTTCCACCCGAACTCAGTCCCTCAAACACCCCCTGCAGAACACTGATGGCCTGATCAATCTCCTCTTCTTTCACGATCAGGGGGGGAAGAAAACGAAGAACTTTTTTTGCCGTACAGTTAATGAGGAGTCCTTTGCAGCGACACTTCTCAACAATTTCCTTCCCTTCGAACTTAAGCTCTACCCCTCTCATGAGGCCTCTACCCCGGATTTCCCTGATGAAGGAGTACTTTGCTTTTAACTCTTCCAAGCTCTTCCCAAAATATTCTCCCCTCACCTCAGCTTTCTTCACCAGATTTTCATTTTCCATTACCTTCAAAAAGGCAAGGGCAGCGGACGAGACCAGAGGATTACCCCCAAAGGTTGAGGCATGATCGCCAGGCTCAAAAAGAGAGGCCACCTCCTCCTTTGCCAGAGTGGCTCCCATAGGAAGTCCTCCCGCTAAGGACTTGGCCAGAGTCATTATATCAGGTTCTATTCCATAATGCTCATAGGCAAACATTTTCCCTGTCCGGCCCAGACCACATTGAATTTCATCCAGAATGAACAAAATCCTCTTCCCGTGGCAAATTTCCGACACTCCCTCCATAAAACCTTGCGAAGCCACACGAATCCCACCTTCTCCCTGGATGGGTTCCAACATGATGGCACAGGTCTTCTCTGAGACCAACTCCCTCAGTTTTGCCAGGTCATTAAACGGAGAGTATCTAAATCCTGGCGGGAAAGGACCAAACCCTTTCTGGTACTTAATCTGAGCTGTGGCCCTTAGGGTGGTCAGCGTTCTTCCATGAAATGATTCTTCCATGGTGATAATCTCATATCGCTTGCCCTTACCCCACCGACGAGCGAGCTTTATGGCCGCCTCGTTGGCTTCCGCTCCTGAATTGGAGAAGAAAACTTTGTCAGCAAAAGAGACCTCGCATAAGGCCTTGGCCAAGTTGGCCTGCGGTTCAATGTAGTAGAGATTGGAACAGTGAAGAAGTCTTCCGGCCTGATAGCTAAGGGCTCTTAAGATTTCAGGGTGACAGTGACCTATAGCGTTGACCCCTATTCCAGAGACAAAATCAAGATATTCTCTTCCCTCTTTATCCCAGACCCTCACCCCCTCACCTTTGTCTATCACCATAGGAATACGGGAATAGCTCTGCATTACATACTTCTTATCCATCTGAATAGCCATTTTGGTATCCATCTTCTCCTCCCTTGCCATATCTACCTTTAGCTCTCCATTCCCGGATTCCATGAATCAAAAGACCCGGGCCCGTTATCTCCTTCATACCTATCACATTTTTGCAAGCTGTTCAAGGGGCCTTCCCTTTGAAAAACGCTTCTTGTTATTTCTCAGATTCTTGAATATCTTGTGTTCGGGAAATTACACATACTTCTGAAATTTCTAGATTCTAGTGCCTTTGGATCTCAAACCAGAGCAGGATTTCAAAATAAGGAGGGCAGTAGAAGAGGGGGCTACTTCCTACTCTTCCAGATTGAGGGGATAAGCTCCATATTCCCTTGCCGCTTCGTACATCCGACAGATATTTTCGGGTTTTACCCCCGACTGAATATTGTGAACAGCGGTAAGAATATAGCCGCCTCCCGGCGCTAGATCTTTTATCCTTCTCTTCACTTCCCTTTCCACATCTTCCGGAGAGCCATATGGCAGAACATGCTGGGTATCAACACCGCCCCAAAAACACAGTCTATCTCCAAATTCCTCTTTCAGCCTGCAGCTTTCCATATCCTTGGCTGAGACCTGGACAGGATTCAGTATGTCCACCCCCAGCTCGATAAGGTCGGGAATAAACTCATGGACACTTCCGCAGGAATGAAAGAAAAGATAAGCTTCCGTCCTTTTCTTAATGAAACTCCACAGTTCCTTATGAAAAGGTTTTATCAGCTGCCTGTAAAGCCTGGGCGAGATCATTGGGCCATCTTCCATCCCCAGGTCGTCGGAAACCATAACTACCTGGATGTACTTCCCGACTGCCGTCAGAAACTCACCATAGATTCCCTTCAGGATCTGAGTGACTTTCGCCAGTAAGGCTTTGGCGAACTCATGGTCATCGATCAGATCCTCCAGTAATTTCTGAAATCCCCGGAGCATCCAGGCGGTCTCGAATATACCCACCCCTGGAGCGTTAGCCACAAGGGCATACGGGGTATTCTGATAAAGATATCTGGCCTCTTCAGATAACCCCTTCGTCCTTCCAGAATCCAGAAGTTCGGGCCAAGGATATTTTTCCAGATCCTGGACGCTGGCATGGGCCAGAGGAGAGTCTACCGGGTCGAAATATAAACTGGAGGAAGGCTTTTTCCATCTTACCCCCCACTCGTCAAAGTAGGAATTATCAGAAAGAAGTCTCATCGTCCAGCTTTCGGGAGACCTCAGACGAAGGTAGCGGGTGTCTATGCCAAACCTCTTTAGCAACTCTTCATCAGGTTCAACGTGGTCCCGCAAAAAGGTCCTGATTTCCCCTTTCATGTCCAGGTATTTCTTTAGCCGCCGGTAGGGCTCCACTTCTACAGTACTCGTCATACTCCCCAGATCAAGAGGAACCCTATCGGGTTCTCGATGATCCAGGGCAGTCAAGAGTCTTTCTCGGGAACTCACCCAACCCTCCATCCTTAAGCAATTGATGAGAACCGGGCTCCACCCTTCCCCGCCGGTTTCTCGCCCCTAACCTGTGTCCAGAAGGGGTAGTATTTCTCCACCGTGCCTTAAAACAGTAACTTTGGCCTCCCGGCAGGTGAGCTCCAAGGCCATATCTAGCGCCTCCTGGGGTGTTTCGGCTACGAGGAAACCCATCTTTTCTGCCACTTCGCCCTCAATTCCAGGAGTAACCAAAATGCATCTGGCCCTTCTGCCCATAATATTTCCGAGGTACGCCAGAAAGGCAGCTCCAGTCAGATCCTCCAGCTTTCCTTCTTTTACCAGAGGCTCCAGGTCGTCACAAGGCAGGCACCTGCACCTAGTTACCTCAGGGTGATGAGCTGCTACTCCTTCGGGACAGGGGCTCACCAGGACGATAACCCCTCCATCTTTCACCGCCATCTCAGCTGCGAATATGCCTTTGGCACCTTGCCATAGGTCCACATCGGCGGGGTAGGAATCAGCTATCACTATGTCTGCAGCCCGAGGCACAGGGACCCCGTAAACCTGCCTGGCTATCCTGCATCCTTCTCGATGAGCCCTTACAGCATCTCCACAAACTAATCCTACTATCCTGCCCCTGGCATCCTGGATGGCATTGACAATGAGGCTAAGACCTGCCTTGCCAGCTATGGTATCTATTTCCTCTCTAACAGGGTTTTCTGCTTGCCCCAGGATTTTTCTTCCATCATAGAAAGCTCCTAGCCAGTGAGTTTGACCGGTAGTCTTTTCTCCGCATACTCCCGGCTGAATAATCTTACCTCCACCGCTAAATCCGGCGATTCGGTGAGGAACAATATGACCGAGCCCAATGACAAGATCAGCCTCAAGCACTGTTTTGTTAATCCAGATCTCTGTTCCTAAAGGGGTAGTCCCAACATACTCCAGAACTTTCTCGTCCTCCCATTTATGATCGAGGAAGGCGAAGCGGCTGAGGATGTCAGAGCCCACTTTATCCTCTTTCTCCTCATGAGTCATTCCTCGGTGAGTTCCCTGAGCCACAAGAAGGGAGATATCTTTATCTTTTATTCCGGCCGCCCCAAGTTCATCCACAATGAAGGGGAGAATTTTATCTCCTGGGGTTGTTCGAGTATAATCGTCCACCAAGATGAGAACTCGCTTCTTCCCTCTGGCTATCTCGCCAATTTTAGGAGAAGCAATGGGGTGAGCTAGACTCTCCCTAATGATATCCTTTTCATCTTTCTGGGAGGGGAAGGTATGAGGCTCATAAATGCCGATGAGGTTCTGGTCGGGAATGTGGAAAGAGGGGATTTGGGGGTATTTAAATTCTACTTCCATACTCTGTCCATCCTTTTTCCTCCTAAATTCAGGTGTCGACGTCCCTGAAAGGTTCCCTTGCAGTACAATCTAATCAAGATGCTACCGTGATTTTCCCTGCGCTTCATGCCAGAAGCACGTATTACTAGTACCATGCCTGACGCCCTTTGTCAAGAGGTATCTCGGCACGATTTTCCCTTGCTCCACAGGAACGGCTCTGCTCCCCTTTGTGAATATGGCCAACTTTTGCTAAAATGTCCTAAATCTGAGAAATCACCAACCCGGGGATACAAATCACCAACCCGGGGATACAATAGAATGAGAACAACAAGGTCATCTGGACATCTTTTAAGAGTAGCATGGATAGGTCATGGCTTGAATGACATGTACTGGTTCAGCCTTCCGGTGCTTCTACCTATGATCAAACAGGAGTTCGGTCTCAGCTACGTTCGAGCAGGTCTTCTGGTTACATCCTTTACGGCCGTGATAGCTATGGGCTCCTTGGTGAGCGGCTACCTTGGTGATCATTTTGGCAGAAGGACCATTCTTAGCGGTGGCTTCGTATTTGTTTCTCTGGCTCTCATCTTCTGCGGTCTCTCGGGTAGTTACTGGCAGCTACTGGTTGCGGTTGCCCTGGTGGGGGTTGGCGTCAGTACCTTTCATCCTTCCATGATTGCCCTGCTTATGGATATGTTCTCCAGGAAGAGGGGAGCGGTTCTTGGCACCTTTACTCTCTGGGGATGGGTGGGTACTGCCGTTGGTCTCGTAGCCATATCATATCTGACTGGAAGGGGATTCAGCTGGCGACAGGTATATCTAGTGATGGCTCTTCCGGGTCTGGTTCTCTTTCCCTTGCTCTACCGAGCTCTCGGCCCCTCAGCGAAGAGACATCCCTCGCCTCGAAAAGAAGAGGTTGAGAGTGTTTATGCGGGAGGAAGCAACCTTCCTGCGTTGGCTGTTTTCTTTGCAGCAAATATGGCTATCGCCCTTACCTTTTTTGGTGTGACGAATTTCCTACCTACCTTCATGGTGGAGACAAAGGCCCTTTCTGTGCAATCTGCAAGCTACCTTTTCGTAATTTTTGTTGGAGGAGGAATGATCGGCTCCTTTGTAAGCGGCAGGCTCAGTGACCTATTTCCACCTCTTCTGGTTATCCTGGTGGCTGCGGTGGGAGTAATTCCGGTAATTTTTCTGCTTACGCTAGGGGAGAGGCTAATCAGTTTAGCTATATTATTGGTTCTATTCGGGATCTGCTGCGCCGGGATCTATCCTCCCCAGAATGCTTATCTAGCTGATCTTACCTCCATATACACTCGGGGGAGGATTTATGGCTTGATTCAATGTTGCACTATCCTGGTAGGGGCCTTCGCGCCAGGAATCATGGGCCTAATGGCGGACAAGATAGGGCTTTCTTTGGCTATGAAACTCAGCATTCTTCCTCTCGCATTGGCTGTCTTGCCCCTTTTCTATCTTAAAAGAAGGTAAACTGCAAGAATTCTACCAACCCTTACAAATCGTCTCAAGGACTTCCAATTCATTGGAAGGAGCAAGACGAAGGTTATGGTTCAAAATGCTTTTTGCTTGACAATTGCCCTCCCCTGCCAATAATGTGCAAATGAAGATAAACTTTGGATGGCGGGAGCTAACACAAAGGAAGTTTGGCTAAAATTTCGAAAGGAGATGTTCTATGAAATTCAAAGTTTTTGTCACCAGAATGATTCCAGAGGCAGGATTAGAGATACTAAAAGAAGAATGTGAGGTAAAGCTTAATCCTTCCGACCGACCTTTGAAGAAAGAGGAAATGCTAGAGAGTGTAAGAGGAGTAGATGGGTTGATTTGTCGCAAGGATATTATTGATGAGGAAATAATGGATGAGAATCCCCATTTAAAGATTATCAGTAACTTTGGCGTAGGCTACAACAATATCGATGTAAAAGCAGCTACTACAAGAGGAATTATGGTGACCAATACCCCAGGGGTATTGACTGATACCACAGCAGATTTAACCTGGGCTTTGCTTATGAGTGTAGCCAGGAGAATCATAGAGGCAGATAAATTCGTGAGAGACGGAAAACATGAAGGATGGCCTCCTGCGCTCTTTTTGGGAACTGATATCCACCATGCTACGCTTGGAATAGTTGGATTCGGCAGAATAGGTAGAGCCGTAGCCAAAAGAAGTAAGGGATTTGATATGAGAATACTCTACGCCGACATAGTAAGAGCTCCAAAGAATGTCGAGGAGGACTTAGAAGCCAAATTTACTTCTTTAGGGGAACTTATGCAAAACTCAGACTTTGTTACCCTGCACGCGCCCCTAACCCCTGAAACAAGACATCTGATTTCAAAGAAGGAATTAAGACTGATGAAAGAAAATGCCTACTTGATCAATGCTGGGCGGGGGCCGTTGGTAGATGAAAAGGCACTTGTTCAAGCACTGAGGGAAAACCGGATTGCCGGTGCTGGCCTCGATGTATACGAGAACGAACCAAATCTAGCCGCTGGCTTACCTGAACTGAATAATGTCGTACTTGTGCCCCATATCGGGAGTGCCACTATGGCTACTCGAGCAAAGATAGCTGTTATGGCGGCTGACAATTTGCTGGCAGGACTAAAGGGTGAAGTGCCCCCCAATTTAGTGAACAAAAAGGTGTTAAGAAAGCAGTCGCTATAATGCTGACTCGTGCTCAGGATGTATATCAGCCCTACTGCTACTTCAGCGAGGACAATATTTTTCCCAAGTGCTCCCCGTTCTCTTTCAACCAGTGATACAAGATTGATACATCCATAGGAAGAGAAAAATCCCGTACACCAAGATCAATGTATTTCTCAATATCCTCTTTCTTAACTGAAGACTTGAGCTCCACCCTGGGGCGCACTCGCATTCTTAGCGCCGTCTTTATAGTTTCAAGTTCGGCTTCTCTCACCCTTGGATGAGAGCGCTGTCCCGGTACACCTACACTGAGACTATAGTCGCACGGACCAAATTGAACCATGTCTATACCTTCAACCGAAAGAACTCCCTCCAGGTTTTCCACGGCTCCTTTTTTCTCTATCATCAAAGCTATTACAACATCATCCATGGCTTTAACATACTCGGGAGAGCCGGACTCTAATCCGTACCCCACACACCTTGCTGCATGGCAACCGTTAATACCTCTACTTTGGGGCGTCTCTGGCTTGACAATACGCACACACTCTCTCGCATCTTCCACACTCCTGATATCCGTAAAGAGTATGTTTTGTATTCCTGACTTCAGAGCTCTTTGGGCAAGGAAGCAGTTGGGTTCTTGATCAACCTTCAGCATGGATGAGATGCCAAAAATTTCAGTTGCCCTGGCCAAATTTTCCAGGTCATACAAGTCATAAGGAGCGTACTCACCTACAAACTCAACATAGTCAATCGCGCCAGTGTGACCAATAACCTCTACTATGCCCGGCCATGCACTGAGGATGCGGGTTCCGATAGTTGGCCTACCCTCTCTCAGTAGTTCCCTCAGCCTATTCTTTCTCATTGCTGTATCCTCCCGTTTTATCTCTTACCTTTCTTATTGATATTGTTCATTTCCCTTTGGAAAGTCCAGAAAGACAAATTAATCTGCAACCATTCGCAAAGGCGCGGGTCCTTAGGTATGACGAAAAAACATTGCACCTCGGAAGCAGTTTTGGGGGGGAGCTTGGCTCAATCAAGAAGTTGAACCTGAACTTTTTCTCCTTTCTTAATCTCATCTATCTCTTCTGGCACGACAACAAACCCATCAGCCCAGACCATAGATTTCAGGACCCCTGATTTTTGAGAGGGAGCTGGGACCGCCCGATATTCTCCCTTCTTTCGTGTGAGTTTCACCCTGACGAAGTTTCTTCTCCTCCCTTTGCTGCTTACAGATGATTCGAGATAAGCCTCGACCTGAACTCTTTTCTCCTTTCTCCCTAACATGGCATAAATGGCCGGCCTAACCAAATTCTCGAAATTAAGCATGGAGGAAACAGGATACCCGGGAAGACCGAAGATTAGGGTGTGGTTCCTCACGCCAAAAAAAGTTGGTTTACCCGGCTTCACTGCCACTTTCCAAAAAAGTATCTTCACTCCCGCCTCTTCTGCAACCTCCTTTACCAGATCGTATACACCCACAGAAACTCCCCCCGAAAGAAGAAGAATATCAAAAGAGAGTCCCTCTTGAATTCTTGAGATGAGCTCTTTTTTGTTGTCCCGAACAATCCCTAACCTCTGCGGGGTCCCGCCACACTTCGCAACCTGGGAGGAAAGGGCCAGACTGTTGCTATCATAGATCTGGCCTTCGTTGAGCGTACCTCCCGGCTCAATCAGTTCATCTCCGGTAGAAATAATGCCAACAGTGGGCTTCCTTCTCACCATGACGTTTTCTTTTCCCAAGGCAGCCAACATCCCCACCTCGGCCGGGCGAATAAAAGACCCCTCTTTAAGGACAAGCTCTCCTTTCTTTACATCCTCACCGGCAAAACTCACGTTTTCTCCCGGCTCCACCTTCCTGAATACCCTTACCCGGTCCTCCTCCTCTTTGGTATCTTCCACCATCACCACGGCATCAGCCCCTTTGGGGAGGGGCGCCCCCGTCATAATCCTTACCGCCTTTCCCTCCCTTAGAACCTTTGCCGTTTGGTATCCTGCGGGAAGATCGGCTATCACTTCCAGAAAGACAGGCTGATCGGACGTAGCAGGACGGGTATCTTGGGCCATAACAGCATAGCCGTCCATGGCTGAGCGATCAAATCCAGGAATATCAAAATCAGCATGAATATCCTCGGCCAAAACTCTTCCCAGGCTGGATAGAACCTCTATTCTTTGCGCTGGAAGAGTTCTTACCTCGGATAGAATTATCTGAAGTGCTTGCTCCAGATGAATCATCGTCTCCTCCTTAAAAGGAAGCTATGGCTCTCCTTTTCCCGGGTCCCTTGAAGACCCACATCTCCCTCTTAACATTTAAGAAGGAGTGCCAATCCTTGAGCAGATTCCGCCCGACGTGACGGACATACCTGACTCTTACCTGAAAAATCAGGAGCTGAATTCTCGCGCTTCGGTCCTTAGCGAGATTAACTATATTCATAACGTGCATTTCTCTACCCTTACCGCGCATACTTTGAGCTCGGGAATCTTGGCAACAGGGTCAAGAGCATCTATGGTAAGAAGGTTTGCTGCCGCTTCCTTGAAATGAAAACTCATAAAGACAACGTCGGGAAGCGATATCTCGGTCACCTTCACCCTGGCCACCACTCTTCCCCGCCGAGAGATCACCCGGGCCATATCACCATCTTTGAGAGAGAGCTTCTCCGCATCCAGGGGATGAATCTCCACCAGACCTTGAGGATAAATCTCTTCCAGCCCCTTCACCCTTCTGGTCATGGTACCGGTGTGAAAATGAAAAAGCACCCTTCCGGTAGTAAGAATAAGAGGATAGTCCTCATCAGGAAGCTCCCTAGCTTCCCTGTAGGGCGTCGGATGAAACCTGCCCAACCCACGAGTAAATCTACCCTGATGCAAGAACTTTGTGCCCGGATGACTCCTGTCAGGACACGGCCACTGAAGACCTCCCTCATCCAGCCTCTCATAGCTAATTCCTCCGTATATGGGGGCAAGATGAGCAATCTCATCCATTATTTGGGACGAGTCTCGGTATTTCATAGGGTACCCAAGTTTTGCTGCAAGATCCGATATGATCTCCCAGTCTGCCTTAGCCTGGCCGGGAGGCTCCAGGGCCTTTCTTACCCCTTGCACTCTTCTTTCGGTATTGGTAAAAGTTCCCTCTTTTTCAGCAAAGCTTGCTGCCGGCAGGATAACATCGGCGTACTCACCCGTCTCAGTGGGAAAGATATCCTGCACCACCAAAAAATCAAGCTTCCTTAAAGCCTTCCTGGTGAAATTAATATTAGGGCCGGAAAGAAAAGGGTTTTCCCCCATGATGTACATAGCCCTCACCTTTCCTGCCTCAGCGGCATGCATCATCTCCACCGCGGTAAGTCCGACCTTTTGAGGAAGATCTACTCCCCAGGCGTGCTCAAATTTCTCCCGAATCTTATCCTCACTCACCGACTGATACCCCGGATACACATTGGGAAGAGCTCCCATATCACAGGCACCCTGGACATTGTTCTGACCTCTCAAAGGATTCACACCCGAGCTTTCCTTACCTACGTTACCGGTGAGCATAGCGAGATTAGCCAATGAGAGGACATTGTCGGTACCGGTGGTGTGCTGGGTAATACCCATGGCAAAAATGATGGAAGCTCTATCTGCTTTTGCATACATTCTGGCGGCATAGATGATATCTCGGGCAGAAACACCGGTTATGCTTTCCACATAATCTGGAGTGTACTGGTCCAGTATTCCTTCAAGTTTTTGGAATCCCTCGCAACGCTTCGAAACAAACTCTTCGTCATAGAGCCCTTCAGAAATAATAACATTCATCATTCCATTGAATAGGGCTACGTCCGTACCTGGTTTTTGCCTGAGATGAAGATGGCTAAATTGGGTCATTTCTATTTTTCGGGGATCAGCAACAATGAGCCTCGCCCCATTTCTTCTAGCGGCCTCTTTAATCTTCAAAGCTATAATGGGGTGAGTCTCTGAAGTGTTGGAACCCGTAATCAGGATACAATCGGCATTTTCTATCTCTCGCATGGAATTGGTCATAGCACCACTTCCAAAGGCTCTCGCTAGCCCTGCTACGGTGGAGGCATGGCACAAGCGAGCGCAGTGATCCACATTGTTAGTTCCAAGAGCAGCTCTCATGAACTTTTGGAACAGGTAATTCTCCTCATTGGTGCATTTCGCCGAGGAAAGTCCGGCTATGCTGTCTGATCCGTATCTTTCCTTAATGTTGCTGAGTTTCTCAGTTACAAGCGTGAGGGCCTCATTCCAGCTAACCTCCTTGAGTTCACCCGCCTTCTTGATAAGAGGACGCTTCAATCTCTCAGGGCTGTCGACGAAATCAAAACCAAACTTTCCCTTAGCGCAGAGCCACCCCTCATTGACAAACCCCTCCGGATCTGAAGTTATCTTGACAATTCTACCGTTTTCAATATTGAGGGTGATACTACAGCCGCAGCCACAGTAAGGACAAATAGTCCTGACCTTCTCCACCTCAAACTCCCGCCTCTGAATCCTGCCTTCCTTTTCAGTCAGTGCTCCTACTGGACACACAGATACACATGAGCCACAAAAGACGCAAGGGGTTTGGGGAAGAGGTCTATCTAGGCCAGTGGATATCCGGGTCTCAAGCCCCCTGCCCACAAAATCTAGAACGAAGCACATCTGCACGTCACTGCACACCGCCACACACCGGCCACAGAGAATGCACTTGTCGGGATCTCTTAGAATGAAGGGATTACTCTCGTCCGGTGGATAGTGACTCTTTTTCCCCTTAAACCGAGGAGAGGAAATTCCTAGCTCCAGAGCGTACTCCCTTAGCCGGCAGTCAAGAATCTGGTCACAACCACAGGAAATACACCGCTCACTTTCTCTCTTTACCATATCCTCCGTGAAACCGAGCTGGGTTTCAGCAAAGCTCATCTTCCTTTCTTCCGTGGCAAGATGGCGCATCTTGCCTCGAGGAATCGTCTCTACGTGGGCGTACTCCCGAGGATCAATTTCATCCAGCTCGCCCTTTTTGATGTGAAAGACTTCCTCCTCACCAGAAGGCTTCTTGCCAGCCAGGTACTGGTTAATGGAATGAGCTGCTCGCCGCCCGCAAGCTATGGCCTCAACAGCCGTAGCAGGACCGGAAACGCAATCACCACCGGCAAAGACTCCCTCAGAGTTTGTCTCCATAGTCTTATCATCCACCTCAATATAGCCTCTTTTGGTAAGCTGAAGGGGCATCTCATCCAGACAGGATCGGTCAAGATACTGTCCAATAGCGGCGATGACCGTCTCCACAGGCATCTCAAATTCCGAGTCAGGAATAGGCTCTGGCCTTGCCCTGCCCGAGGCGTCGGGTTCTCCCAGCCTCATCCTCTGGCAGGTAAGGGACCCTACCTTGTTGTTTTTCCCGTTTGCTCTCACCGGAGCTGCGAGGAGAATGACCCTGACGCCCTCTTTTTCTGCCTCATCTATCTCCTCTTCCTCAGCGGGCATCTCCTTCCGAGATCGGCGATAGACGATGGTCACCTCATCAGCATCCAATCTTAAGGCAGACCGAGCCGCGTCAACGGCAGTATTGCCTCCTCCGATAACTGCTACTCGCTTTCCCACCTTTACCCTTCCGTTGAGGGCAATCTGGCGAAGAAACTCCAGGGCTGGAATGATTCCCCCAAGCTCCTCCCCTTCAATCCCCATCTTCCAGCACTTCTGTGCCCCCATAGCCAGAAATATGGCATCAAAACCCTCTTTCCTCAAGCTGTCTATGGTGATGTCTTTTCCCAGCGTTCTCCCGCATTCAATTTTCACCCCTAGGGCAGCAATTGTGGCAATTTCCCTGTCCAGCTCTTTCTTGGGAAGCCGGTACTCGGGGATGCCGTACCTCAGCATGCCTCCAGGCTCCGGATCTCCATCAAAGATGGTCACCTGGTGGCCCTCTCTGGCGAGAAAATAGGCTGCGGAAAGACCGCCAGGCCCGGATCCAATGACAGCTACCCTCTTGCCGGTACTGGGCTTGCGGGAAGGAGTGTAGGGGCGCTCGTCCTTCATATCGAAATCAGCCAGGAATCTTTTGATAGCGTCAATGGCCACCGGCTCATCCACCACGTTTCTTCGGCACTCTCTTTCGCAGAATCGAGGACAAATTCTTCCGCAGACAATAGGCAACGGATTTGTTTCCTTGATGAGCTTGAGAGCCTCCTGGTAATAACCCTTGCGCGCAAGGGCAAGATACCCCTGTATATCTATTCCCGCAGGGCAGGCCAGCCTGCAGGGAGCCAGGCAATCGCCACTGTGGCTAGAGAGAAGAAGCTCCAGGCACATCCTCCTCAGGGCAGTAACCTTTTCTGTTCCGGTTCTTACCCTCATCCCTTCAGCTACGCAGGTGGAGCAGGCAGGAGTAGGACGGGGCATCCCCTCCACTTCAATCAAACACATAAAGCAGGAAGTGAAAGGATCGAGACGAGGATCGTAGCAAAGGGTAGGAATCTTAATACCCTCACCTTTAGCAGCTTCTAGAATGGTGGTGCCGGGGCTAGCTTGCAGGGACTTATCATCTATGCTGAGCTGAATTTTCTTGGACATTCCTTCCCCTTCCAGGACACAAGTCAGTAAGAAATCTACTTTACTAAGATAGCGTCGACCTTACAGCTATCCAAGCACATACCGCACTTGATGCACTTTACCTGATCGATCCGATGCGGTTTCTTCTTTTCTCCTGAAACAGCCTCAGTTGGACAGCACAGGGCACAGGCTCTGCAGCCGGTGCACTTCTCAGGGATAATTTCAAAGCTAATTAGGGCTCGGCATTTCTTCGCCGGGCATCGTTTCTCTACAATATGGGTCTCATATTCATCTTTAAAATACCGAATAGTAGTGAGAACCGGATTAGGAGCGGTCTGACCTAACCCACAGAGGGAAGCTTCTTTGACCTTCTGTGCCAGATCTTCCAGGATCTCGAGGTCCCGAAGGTGGCCTTTCCCATCGGTGATTCTTTCCAGAATCTCCAGCATCCTGAGGGTTCCGATGCGGCAAAAAGTGCATTTGCCGCAAGACTCTTTCTGGGTGAAACTGAGGAAGAATTTGGCCACATCCACCATACAGGTACTCTCATCCATAACCACCATTCCTCCGGAACCCATGATGGCTCCGGTGCCGGTTACCGATTCATAGTCTATCGGGGTGTCGGCCAGGGCTTCGGGTATGCATCCTCCTGAGGGACCACCCATTTGCACGGCCTTGAGCCTGCCGCCATTCTGGATACCACCTCCAATATCGAAAATGACTTCTCTGAGGGTGATGCCCATGGGAACCTCCACCAATCCCCCCCGGTTTATTTTGCCGGCTAAGGCGAATACTTTACTTCCCCTGCTTTTCCTTGTGCCGCACTCACTGAATTTCTTCCCCCCGTTGATGATAATCCAGGGAATATTGGCCAGAGTCTCCACGTTATTGATGCAGGTGGGTTTTCCCCAGAGGCCTGAGGTGGCAGGGAAGGGGGGTCGGAATCTGGGCATTCCCCGTCTTCCTTCAAGAGAGGCAATGAGAGCTGTCTCTTCCCCGCAGACAAAGGCGCCTGCACCCTCAAGAATTCTAATGGAGCAACCGAAATGGGTTCCCAGAATAGACTTTCCCAGGTAGCCTCTTTCTTCAGCCTGCTGGATGGCCACCTTGAGTCTTTTCACCGCCAGGGGGTACTCCGCCCTCACATAAATATATGCCTCCAAGGCACCAATAGCGTATCCCGCTATGAGAAGACCCTCCAGAACACTGTGAGGATCGCTTTCGAGAACGCTTCTATCCATGAAAGCTCCTGGATCTCCTTCATCGGCGTTGCAGACCACATATTTGGGTTCTCCCGGGGCGTTCCTGGCAAACTCCCATTTTCTGCCGGTAGAAAAGCCAGCTCCACCTCTTCCTCTGAGCCCGGATCCCTTCACCTCCTCTATTACCTCCTCTGGGCTCATACTTCTCAGTACTTTCTCCAGAGCCTGGTAGCCACCGGCATCCTGGTAGTCATCAATGGATTCAGGATCGATGATGCCGCAGTTTCTGAGGACAATCCTCCTCTGCTTGGAGAAAAAATTCTCAAGAGGTGTATGAATACCCTCACCCATGATGATCCAGTCTTTTATGGGCCGGCCCTCCTCCAGGTGCTCCCTGAGGATCCGCTCCGCCCTGTCTCTAGTAATTTCCCCATAAAGGAGGCTCTTGTTTCCCTCCTCGAGAACTTCCAGCAGAACTTCCTTAAAACACATACCCAGGCAACCAGTTCTCTCAAGCCTCACGGGAAGATTTCTGGTACGTATCTCTTCTGCCAAATAGTCGAAGACTTCTTGGGCTCCGGCGGCGATGCCGCAGGAGGCAAGGCCTACCTTCACTACTGTCCTTGAATCATTTGAAGGAAGATGCATTCTAGTCGACTCGCGTTTTTCGGTATTTCTTGACTATTCTTTTGATTTTCCGGGGACTCAAACGGGCGTGAGTCTCATCATTAACCATCACGCAGGGAGCAAGGCTGCAGCACCCCAGACAGGCCACCCGCTCCACAGTAAACTCACCATCCTCAGTTGTGGCTCCTTCACCTACTCCCAGCTCCTCCGAGACCGCCTCAGAGATTCTCTCCGCTCCACCAATATGACAGGCGGTTCCATGACAGACTCTGATAATGGTCTTCCCTCGAGGACTCAGGTAGAACTGACTGTAAAAGGTGACCACGCCGTATATCTTGCCCAGAGGTATCCCCACTTCCTCGCTCACAAAAACTAAAGCCTCCTCGGGGAGATAGCCAAAGGACTCCTGAATCTCCTGCAGGATAGGAATCAAGGCACCGGGTTCGCTTTCGTGTTTCTCCAGAAGCTGTCTCAGAGATTCCTTATCCATTTCCCCATTCATTTCCTTGGCCATTCGAGCCTGCCCACTGCTATTCAAACAATGCCTTCTTCAAGATTCTTCCTGTATGGGAGCGGGGATTGCGCGCCACCTCCTCTGGAGGACCCGTGGCTACCATCTCTCCCCCCTCATCTCCTCCCTCAGGGCCTAAATCAATAATATGATCGGCTACTTTGATCACATCGGGATTATGTTCAATAACCACCACCGTATTCCCCTTAGCCACCAGCCGGTCCAAAACTTCTAAAAGTCTCTCAATATCGGCAAAATGAAGACCGGTAGTAGGTTCATCCAGGATGTAGAAGGTCTTTCCTGTACCTAACTTGGAAAGCTCCTTGGAGAGCTTCACCCTTTGAGCTTCTCCTCCGGAGAGGTTAGGAGCAGGCTGGCCCAGATGAATGTATCCCAGACCCACATCATAGAGAGTCTTCAGCTTTCTCTTAATTTGAGGAATGTTGCGGAAAAAGTCCAGAGCTTCCTGAACCGTCATCTCCAGGATCTCAGCGATGTTTTTGCCTTTGTACTTTACCTCGAGAGTTTCCTTACTGTATCGCTTTCCCTTGCAGACATCACAGGGAACAAAAACGTCTGGAAGAAACTGCATTTCAATCTTGATCATTCCCTCTCCCCGGCACTGCTGGCACCTTCCTAAACGCACATTGAAGCTGAACCTTCCCTGGGTGTATCCTCTCATCCTGGCCTCCTCCAGCTGAGAGAAAAGCTGCCTTATGGGGGTGAAGACCCCCGTATAGGTGGCCGGATTTGAGCGAGGAGTTCGACCAATGGGGGATTGGTCAATAACGATGACTTTGTCAATATAGTCTATCCCCTCCAGGTGATCAAACTTCCCCGGTTTTACCCTGCTGCTGTAAAAATGCTCAGCCAGAGCGCGGTAGATAATTTCTTCGACCAGGGTACTTTTACCTGATCCGGAAACACCGGTAATACAGACAAACATTCCCAGAGGGATTCTAACGTTGATGTTTTTGAGGTTGTGTTCCCGGGCTCCTACTACGGTAAGATATCGGTTATCCTTAGGAACTCGGCGAGATTGAGGCACAGGAATCTTTAGTTCTCCCTTGAGATACTTGCCGGTCAGGCTGGCCGGACAATCCATGACATCCTTCAAGGAACCACTGACTACAACCTCCCCTCCATGCTCTCCCGCTCCTGGACCGAGATCGACTATATAATCAGCAGCTTCAATGGTGGATCGGTCATGCTCCACCACGATGACAGTATTACCCAAATCCCTCATATCCTTCAGAGTCGCCAGGAGCCTCTGATTATCCCTCTGATGAAGACCTATGGTAGGCTCATCCAGGATGTAGATGACACCAACCAGGCCAGATCCTATCTGGGTAGCCAGCCTTATGCGCTCGGCTTCTCCTCGGGACAAGGTGCCAACCCTGCGATCCAGGGTAAGATAATCTAACCCTACACTAACCATAAATCCTAATCTTTTCTTTATTTCCTCGACTATCTCACCAGCAATGAGCTGCTCGCGCGAGGAGAGTTTGATATGAGAGAAGAATTTCTCCGATTCCTTTACGCTTAAGGTGACCACATCATAGATGGATCTAGCTCTGATGGTGATGGCCAGACTTTCTTTACGCAGGCGAGCTCCGCGGCACTCTGGGCAGGGTGTTTCTCTCACGTACTTTAGAATTTCTTCTTTTGCATATTCAGAATCGCTTTCCCTGAACCGCCTCTCCAGGTTGGGAACAATCCCCTCAAAAGGTGCCCAGTGACTGTAAAAATCCCCTCCCCGGCGCTCCACGAACTCAACTTCTTCAGAATCAGAGCCATAAAGAATAATGTTTTGTATTCGGGGATCTAGTTTATCAAAGGGCTCGTCTAAAGAGAAGTGGTAATGTTTGGCCACTGCAGCAATCTGCCTGAAATAGTAGCGGGAAGCGGTTCTGGCCCATCGGTAGAATCCTACGCCTTCCTCCCAGGGAACAATAGCTCCCTGTGTTAGAGATTTGCTCCTATTTGGGACCACCAGATCCGGATCAATGGTCTGCTTGTTTCCTATCCCATTACAGCCCGGACACGCACCATAGGGACTGTTAAAAGAAAACATGCGAGGGGAGATCTCCTCATAGCTTACCCCACATTTAGGACAGGCCAGGTGCCGGCTGAAGATGAACTCCTTCTCCCCACCTTCTCTTTTCTGGATAACCAGAACCAGTCCTTCCGAGCGATTAGTAGCCGTTTCCAAGGAATCGGCAAGTCTGGTTTCTATTCCCTCTTTTACCTTAAGTCTATCCACCACTATCTCTACGTCGTGCTTCTTGTTCTTGTCGAGAAAGATGACTTCGCCAAGTTCACGAATCTCGCCATCCACCCTTACCCTGACATATCCCTCTCTTTCTATCTCCTCCAGCAAGTCCCGATATTCACCCTTTCTTCCCCGTACCACAGGGGACAGAATTTGAATTGACGAGCCTCTTGGAAACCGCATGATTTGATGAGTAATGTCCTCGATAGTCTGGGGGCGGATCCTTCTTCCACACTCATAACAGTGAGGCTTGCCAATATGGGCGAAAAGTAAACGCAGATAATCGTAAATCTCTGTGAGGGTGGCCACTGTGGATCTGGGATTGGCGGAGGCTTTTCGCTGTTCAATGGAAATGGCCGGAGAAAGGCCTTCAATATAGTCTACCTGGGGTTTGGACATCTGCTCCAGGAACTGGCGGGCATAGCTGGACAAAGACTCCACATATCTTCGCTGCCCTTCAGCATAGAGAGTATCGAAAGCCAGGGAGGATTTGCCGGAGCCACTGAGACCCGTAATCACCACCAACTTATTGCGGGGAATCGCTACATCAATTCCCTTGAGATTATGCTCCCTAGCCCCCTTAATAATAATGCTCTCTTTGCTCATAGGTCTCTTCCATAAACACTTATTCTAACCCATTCTCAGCCCGAGTCAACCGCCCGCCTTTAGTTTGTTTCGTTCCATCAGATAACTCGACGCAGTTCTAGACACTATTTCGACATACGTTCCTACCATGAATCCAAAAGACTGTTTGATCACAGACTTCTTATGTGCCTGACCAACGGGCATACCACTGATTTGGTTCGAGTCCGGCACGGGTCCCCGAACCTTATACAAATGCTAAATCAGGCTCAGACAGACTACCCTTGCAGATCGGCAGCTGCTCCTTCCCATCAAGCACCTGTCAGTACTCCCACTCAACAGCTTGTTCGGTCTCAAACTCAATCCATAGCCTTGACTGACCCAGGCTGCCAAAGCCCGACGGGTCACGCAACTCCTTCTGGCCCATCTGCGGGAGCACTCCCCTTTTCGCCCTCTTTCTGTGAGAAGCTGGCGGAATTGTCGAGGAAGCTTCAAAAGACCTCACAACATGAAGACCTGGGAGAGAAGGACCTTTCCTCAAATGACGAGGAAGACTCGTTAGCTCAGAGTTGGCTCAAGATCATTAAACCCAGCTCCGTCACCCTCATAGTTGGAAAGCGAGGATCTGGGAAGACGAGTGCTCTTCACAAGATTCTGGAGTACTGCCGGCATCGAGGAACCTGCTACCTGGTCGGATTTCCCAAAGAGGCTAAGGGGGGCTTCCTGACTGGATCGGGGTTGTACCAGCGATAGGTGAAGCTCCGAGAGGCTCTACAGTTGCCCTAGATGAGGCAGGGCTTCTGTTTTCATCGAGAGAATCGATGAGAAAGAGGAACCGAGAACTCCTAAGGGATATCGTCCTGGCGAGACAGAGGAGTCATACGTTGATTGTTGCAGCCCAGGATAGCTCGCATGGAGATAAGAATATCGTCCGATCAATCGATGCCCTCATCATCAAAGAGCCTGCTCCTCTTCAGGCCAAGATGGATAGGCCTGAGCTAAGAGTATACCTAGAGAAAGCTCACGAGGCCTTTCAGGAGATAGAAGGAGATAGGAGACTCTTCTGCTACGTCCCATTTTCCCCCTCGGGTTTCTCCGGAATGATCCAGATCACGAAAGCAAGTCACTGGAATGAGAAATTAAGTAGAGCGTATGCTATGGGGGTAGATTTTGAACTGGAAAAGGAAGCAAAGACTCTCTCGAAAGAGGAGAAGATGAAGCTAGCGTGGAACCTTCACAAGGAAGGGAAATCCGTAAGAGACATCGCTCGTGAGCTAGGAGTTAGCAAGTCAACCATAGGGAACTGGATCAAGCAGCAGAAGACCAAACAAGAGAAGTCAGTTCAGGGCACCTACCAGGGTCTTGCAAGTCTGGACAGTTTAATAAGAATAGCCCGAAATGTGGGAGAATAACGTGTTTACAGTGTCCACATCCGTCCAGATGGACACTTTTTGGACAGGAAATGGACAGTCGTGGGACAGATCTGTCCAACGCCAAAATTGATATTTAAGATTGGAAATGAGTGACTATCTCTTAGCCTTCCCAAGCTACTAGAGACCCAGGATCTTTCATAAGAAGACAAAATTCGTAATCTGAAAATCGACGAAGGTGTGAATAGGTACTTCTGGCTAGATTCTTGGCACCCACATGAGCCCCGCTCACTACCACGACCTGACCGAAACGGTTCTTGGATAGGTGAGAAACCCCGGATTACAGGACTCCGAGATGGAGATTGACCACCAGTGTGCCATTTTCTGGACCTTTCGCTCCTCATCCAGCTACGAAGAAGACACTGTAACGTTCGTGTATCTTCAAGGGTTCGACCACAACCTAAGTTCCTGTGTGGTCTTGGACGTATCTTCACTATCCTCTCCCCGCTGCTTTCCCGAGCAGATGAGCAAATGCTATGCCAGGTTTTGGCATTCTCTTGGATGGATGACTATTCAAATCCGCTGAGTTGACAGAACAGTCCAGCAATGTTATTCTGAGGCCAGGTTGAGGCGATGCCCAAGGCCTGAGGGTTCTACCTCAAGCCAGCCACTCTCATTCCGACCACACGAGGCAACCTACTCTTCGTTTTCTAGCAAGATGGATTTTCTGGGATTTGGCATGGGATTGTGTGTGAAATCCGAAGCTGCAGACTAGGCAAAATGGAGGTGGAGTATGAAAACTGGGAGAAGTGGTATTGTTGTATTCTGGGTAGGTGCTTTGTACATCATAGTGGTGGGTTTTGTTGCAAGCTTTTGGGCACGCGGAGCATATAGGCATCTCTCATTTGAAGAGGTTCGCGAAACGATTTGGTGGTTTGGCAGTCCTTTGTTTATGACGTGGGCTTCCTCTGTTCCCATAGGAGCAATATTGGCCGGCGTCGGTATCTTGCTCTACGTTCGCTCCAAAGGATCTCGTGTTTGGCTGTTCGGGATAGGAGTGTTCGTTGCAGTGCTCGTTGATATGATGTCGACGTGGCTTGCCTACGCCCGGGTTTTGCCACAACCAGCGCATTTCCCGCCACTATTTGGTGTGGGTGGGGGTCTCATGGTGGCTTTCTTTCTGGCAATACTCTGGTTCTGGGCTAAGAAGCACGCATCCCTTGAAGGTCCGGCCAAGACGGCTGCCCAGTATCAACTAGCCGGCTACGTATTCTTCTTGATCGCTATGTGGTATCTTTGTGGGGATCTTGGAGGGCCCTTTCAAAAAGCACTGAAGGACCTTCCAGTTACAAGTCCCGTTGCAACGATTGCCTACCTTGTGTTAGGATGGCTATTCCTCTTTCTCAGTCACCTCAAAGGAGCACGGGGGATGCGGAAATAGGAATCGAGAATCTAGGGGAAATAGAATTACCCAATCAGTGAGCGTGAACGGCAGTGATTGGTATACCAAAAAGGCCAATGTCAGATTATCGTGAACACTCCAAGTATCCCGCTACAGCTTTCCTAACCGGCTCAGCCTTACATCTTCTTGTGTTCCGAGAGATCCCTTTCAGAAGATCCCAATCGGATCTGGAAAGACAGGCAGTTGCTGCCCTGTAGCCATTTCTTGATGCGTTCGGCAGATCTCTCTGTGTGATTTCTCGGAGCCCGAGGGCGGGATTGTCTGGGACGAAAAAAACGGCTTGATGCCAATCCACAAGCTGGTTTGACCTGTTTTGCCCCAATTGCACTGGAACGACCTGGCCAAGGGGAGTTCGAGTATGTAAGAGTTATCCAGCAACTCCCCATCTGTGAGGGCGGGAATGAGAGCAATTTCCTGCACCTTCCGTTTTTTTATAATAATGGAAGTGACCTGCCCCCCTAGAATCGGTCCAGTTATTATGTTAGACTAAGGATCGAAAAAAGGGGGATTGAAATGGCCAGAAGAAGCTACAGACCTGAGCAAATCATCAATAAGGTCCGGGAAGCAGAAGTTCTCCTCAGTCAAGGAGCGACGGTAGGTGAAGCTGCGAGGAAGATAGGCGTGACCGAACAGACCTATTACCGTTGGCGTAGAGAATATGGTGGGATGAGGATTGAGCAGGTTAAGCGACTTAGAAGAACTCTGAGAAGGAGAATACCCGCCTTAAGAGGCTAGTTGCAGATCTTTCGTGAGGATAATGCCATACTCAAGGAGGCATCACGGGGAAACTCCTAAGCCCGTCAAAGAGACGTAAGATAGTAAGCAAGGCCTGTAAATCACTTTCGGTCTCTGAAAGACGGGCATGTCGAGTCCTGGGACAGGCTAGGACTACACAGCGTCACAGTCCATACATCAGAAATGATGAGGAAAGATTAGTGGCTCGTATCATTGAACTCCCCAACACGATATGGCCGGTATGGGTATAGAAGAATAACAGCACTACTTAAACAGGAAGGCTTCAGAGTGAACCATAAGAGAGTAGAGAGAATCTGGAGAAGAGAAGGGCTCAAGGTGCCAAAGAAGCAACCAAAGCGGGGAAGGCTCTGGCTCAATGATGGCTCATGCACAAGGCTCAGGCCCGAACACAAAGACCATGTTTGGAGCTATGATTTCATGGTAGAAAGGACAGCTGAAGGAAAAGCGTTTAGGATACTCACTATCATCGATGAATACACCAGGGAGTGTCTTATGATTCTCACTCAGAGGCGGATCACTTCTCAAGATGTTATTGAGCAGCTATTTTATCTATTTGTATTCAGGGGCACCCCAGAACATATTCGCTCTGATAATGGCCCCGAATTCACCGCAAAGGCAGTGCGCAGATGGTTGAATGATCTCGAAGTCACAACACTCTTCATCGAACCAGGAAGCCCTTGGGAGAATGGGTACATAGAGTCGTTCAATGGAAAACTAAGAGATGAGCTTCTTAATCGGGAGGTATTTACCACACTGACTGAAGCGAAGATACTCATTGAAGAATGGAGGAAGGAATACAATCAAGTAAGGCCGCATAGTGCTCTTAATTACAGACCACCTGCTCCCAAGGCTATTATTCCGTTGACTCTAACTTAACAAGTGGTACTATTAATGGGGGCAGGTCAAGAGTCTTATGCGCAAATATTTAAGACGTTTCATATAGTTCCGGTGGGAAAAACAGAGCAGGATTCACTAGTTTATCTTTCTCGGCAAATAGAAGAAGCATTTCCCTTTCGAGCTAAGATAAGCAGTGCCTTTCCCGATCCTGATTATGCGCATGATAGAAGTAGATGCCAGTACAGATCCGATCTCATCCTCGCAGAACTTCAAAAATTAAGGCTGGGGGGAGCTGAGAAGATTCTTGGAGTGGTTGACCTGGACCTCTACACCTCTCGACTCAACTTTGTCTTTGGACAAGCTTCCATGGTAGGAAGAGTTGCCCTAGTTGCTCTACCTCGATTACGGCAGGAATTCTATGGGCTGCCCAAAGATCAAGAGCTCTACTATTCCAGAGTCGTCAAGGAAACGGCACATGAACTTGGCCATGCCTCTGGACTGGGTCACTGCAAGAGAAGAGAATGCATGATGCATTTCTCTAACAGTCTTGCTGATACTGACTACAAGTGCAAGGGGCTCTGTGAGAATTGCACGAATAACCTGAAGATAAATGATGAGGAAAGATATGGGATGTTCGTTTCATAATAGAGAATGTAATGTGAAACTGTTCCAGCCTCTATCTATCAAAAAGCTGAATTTGGGGAATAGGATCGTTATGCCACCCATGGCCACCGTTATGGACATTAGCACTCTGCGAGCGAGAAACTACTACAGGGAAAGGGCCCGGGGAGGTGTGGGCCTAATAATAGTAGAGGGAACCTCTATTGATAGATTCTCATCAGCTCGATTCGTCAAAGCTCTTTCACTACTCTCGGAGGCCGTCCATAAGGAAGGTTCCGGCGTTATCATTCAGCTTTTTCAGGGTAGCGAACTCCCAAGCGGTGAGATAATCGCCCCCTCAGCAACCGAGCTTAGCCGAGAGGCAACTGAAAAGGAAATTGAGAAGATAATCGAGAGGTTTGCTACCGCTTCTTTGCTATCACAGGAAGCTCACTTTGACGGTGTAGAGATACATGGAGCCCACACCTATTTTCTGAATCAGTTCTTTTCCCCTATTCTCAATCGACGGAGTGACAAATTCGGAGGAACTCTGGAAAAGCGTATGCGCTTTGGCCTGGGATGCTTGAAAGCTATGAGAGAGAGAACAAAAGAGAAATTTCTCATTTTCTATCGACACACCCCTGTTGATTGGAACTCGGGAGGCTACACTCTTGAAGATAGCAAGCTATTCTGCCGCAAGCTAGAAGAGGAGGAACTAAGCGTGATAGATATTTCCCCGAGCTCCGATAATAGCCATGGTCATGCAGAATATGCTGGTGAGATGAAGAAAGCAGTGGGAATTCCCCTCATTGCGGTGGGAGAAATGGAAGATCCTCTGAAGGCAGAAACAGCACTATCCTCAAATAAATGCGACCTCGTAGCTATAGGAAGAGGGCTCATTGCAGACCCTTACTGGCCGAAGAAGGTGAGGGAGGGAAAAGAGAGAGAAATCGTCCCTTGTATCAAATGCAATGAGAAATGTTACGGGAATCTCAGAAAGGACATAGCTATCTCCTGTAGCCAGAACAGAAATGTTGGCTTTGAATAACCTAGGGACGGCTGTATATGGAAAAACTAGAGGAGTTCTGTGAGAAAGCGATTGAGCTAGGTGCTGCAAAGGCAAAAATCATCAAGGCCGAGGAAGTCATAGTAGTTGACTGGGTAAGACTGAAATGCCAATATGGATGTAGCGGCTATGGAAAGAAACACACCTGTCCTCCCTATAGCCCAACGCCAGCGGAAACACGAAAGATAATCTCTGGATACAAAAGAGCAATTCTGATGAAATTCAGGTCTTGCCAGGAATGCGGTGATGATCGAACCATAAGTATTCACCAGTTGGTAGCCAGAATAGAAAGGGATTTGTTTCTGTCAGGATGCTATGCTGCCTTTGGGATGGCCTGTGGTCCCTGTGATCTTTGTACTCAGTGTAATCTGGAGGAATGTCAGAAGCCAGATTCAGCTAGACCTTCCATGGAGGCTTGTGGCATAGATGTGTTTGCGACAGCGAGGAAAGCAGGGTTCAGGATTGAAGTGCTTACCCAAAGAGATCAGATACCCAGATGTTTCGGACTAGTATTAGTAGAGTAGATGGCTTCTGAGGCGGTCCGGGACGGGAACAGGACGATGTTGGAGCCTTCTTGGAGGGCAGCACGGACGAGACAGGGATTCCGCTCCATGATCTGCCACCACAGTCCCGGCCAAATAGAGGAAAGACCACAACTTGTGGATCGTTAGTTTGCGTCTGCCTGCTTGGGGAGCCCTGGAGTAGATCTCGCTCTCATGATCGGCCCTCCTGCAGCCGAAAAAGGCCATGCTAGTAAGCGGTCTTTCTGGTAGCCCTCTGGGTGACACGCTCCGATAGTGAGCGGCGCTCACGCGGATGCCAAGCATCTAGCCAGAACTATCTGCCCAGACTCTCGTGGATTTTCAGATTACGAATTTGGTCTTCTCAGGAAAGATCCCGGCTCTTGAGTAGCGCGGGCAGACAATTGCGGGAACAGTCAACAGTAGACCACGCTCTCATCACACGAGAAGACCAAGACAGAGTTACCCATTTCCAATCTTAAATATCAATTTAATCTAGAATCCTACCTCAGTTATAGATTTTATCAGTCTTCCATGAATTTTCTCAATTCAATTTTATGATCCTAGGTCCTGGTCACGATGATTGTGCACACTTTTCTTGTTAATGACAAATGGATCCAGACAGCAGACAGAATCTAAAATGATGGGAGGAAAAAGGCATATTGCCTCACCTGTTACATATCCTAGAGATTTTAGTTTCTCATAGGGAGTTAAGTTTCCCAGTCCCTGATGGGGACGATCCAAGTTATAGATCTTTTGCCACCAGATACCTCTTTTGATAAAGTCTTTTTCATTTCTTATCATAAGGAGATAAGGGATATAGAACTCTTGATCGAAAGTTTCTGGCTTCTTTCTACAAAGGCATTATCTTCTGGATGGCGTTTTCGGATAACAGACCGTCTTACTCCAAGCGGTTTGAAGACATCTTCTAGATTTCTCTTAAAGGATCCAGGGGAGGAAGCAGCAAACTCTACCCCGCCATCGGTCTGAATGTGGATAG